>JGI20152J14361_10001426_pt1 | contig 15625 bp, 19 predicted proteins | sample COG_02_FD_14361 | JGI IMG/M metagenome (IMG submission 14361)
CCGCCACAAGCCCGGTGCAATGCTTTGGCAGGTATCACCGCCGGTGAAAGCTTTAGGCCATAGGATCGGCGCAGAGCAGGGCAAGGAATAGCACAAGCGCAGAGCATCAAAGGGCAGAGCATAGCAGAGCGCAGGGGATGTAGCAGAGCGCAGAGCAGGGGGGCGGATAGAAGGGCGCAATATCGTGGCGCATATCGTACACCGCACCGCCCCCCGACACGCTCTGTGAAAACTAGCAAGCGATTTCCCCGGCGCTCTAGCGCTGCAGATCCGGGCGCTATTCCTTAGCGTCTAGGCTTTATAGAATATCAGAATAGAATTGCTTAGATTTATCCTTTGTTTCTAAAGGCTTTGCGCCGGTCACCTCATACTTTGTAGGTATACCGGTACAATTTAACCCATAAAAACAAGGGCTTTGATGCAGAACCGGGCGAAGCAGGGCGGGGGCATGCGCCACCCCACCCCCCACCCGTACCGTATACAACTACGTCCCAATTTCAGGAAAATGGACCTGCAAAGTGCCTCATGTACGACACCTCTTTGTTAATCTCTGTGAGAAATCGCCAACTCCCTTACGCTAAAGTTTGCAAAGTTAGCATAGTACTTGCAAAGTTTTGCAAAGTCTTGTTGACTCTGTTGTGCCACTTAGTTAGGGTATGAGTTACAGGCTACAGCTTTGCCTGATGTTTTACTGAAGGCTTACGTTATGGCCGATTTTGAAGATAAGCTTGTTAGTGCTGAACTAACTGTCCCCATACAGATTACGAATGAGTTTGATGTAGACCGTAACGGTAATAGCTACATTGTGACTGTGATCTATACGGCAGATGAGGATGATCCTGTAGAGGTTCGAGTGTCATTGGATGATGTGGTTAATACCATGGCTGATGAATACTCTGATCCAGAGGGTTATCAGCATATGTACACGGTAGCGCATGAGCTATCACGGTGTTCTGAGGAGCTTCGTGAGAAGGCTTCATATGTGGAGGACAGCGCCAATGCTGTGGGTAGATTATTTGATATAGACTGATGCGGTGCTGCTTAGATTGTGGCACTGAGCTACTGGCTGGAGATAACTGGGTAGCTAGTAGACAGAAGAATTGCACATACAGATGTACTAGCTGCTTTATAAAGAGACAGAACCGTTACAGAGAACTTACTAATTACAACGCAAAGCGTATGTACGTTAATGGTAAGTATATTCCTCAGTCACATCCTCTTTATAAGCCCGGTAGTTATAAGAGCTTTAACGATGCAGCGTTTTCTGGATTACAGAATTACAATACCACTAAGGCTGGTTATGTTTATGTGATTACGAATGCTGCTTGGCCTGAATGGGTTAAAGTGGGAATGGCTATAGATGCGGATGATAGACTTAATAGCTATCAAACCTCTAGCCCGTTTAGGGATTATGAGCTTCAGTATTCTGTTTATTGTAAGGATCGTAGGAAGCTTGAGCGTACTGCCCATAAGGCTGTAGGTTCTATTGCTTCTGATCGTAACAATGAATGGTTTAAGGCCTCTGTTGAGGATGCCATTGACTGCATAACGGCTCTATAGAATGGGTACTAAGTGTCCCTGCTGCCGTGCAGAAGTTGATAGTGTGCATAAGCATCATATTGTCCCTAAAGTTTTAGGGGGTTTGGATATACCTACTAACATAGTTGAGTGCTGTGAAGAGTGTCATGGTAAGATACACGGCAGAGACATGACCAACCATAGGGCGCTTACTATTGAAGGCCTGCGAAAGGCCAAGGCTAGAGGTGTTCAATTAGGGGCTTATAGGGATGGTATTTATGTTGGTGGAAAAGGAACTGCCGAGACAGCTAAGAAAGCCAGTGAAGCCCGTACAGCTTTATATAAGAGCCGTGCCTTGGAAAAGCTTCCGTTACTGAACGACATAGATCCTGACGAAACTATGTCTTTGCGGTCCTTGGCTAAGAAGCTAAACGAATTAGAGGTGCCTACAATATCAGGCAGAGGTATTTGGAATGCTAGTTCAGTTCTAAGATTGAGGAACACTAGGTAACGCATAACGGGTATTATTAAATAGCAAAACTCCCCTTAGCTAAATGGTGATATACTTACAGGTATAGCCACTTAACTAAGAGGAGTTTAATGTTATGGGTATTATTAAGAAGATATTGCGGTCACTGCAGGAATCACAACAGCGTAGGGCTGATTACTGGATATTACAGAATCTGAGTGATAAAGAACTACGGGATATAGGTATTACTAGGTCAGAGATTGCGCACACAGTGTACTGCTCATAGGGTACTACTTATACCTGTACCGCCTGCAGCGAGCTTGTAAATTATAACAACATCTGACGATATGTAAACCCCCTAATTAAGCCATTAGTTAATTAATTTATGGTAAATAGTTAGGGGGTTGACTTATTACATTCTGCAATGGTACAATAGAAGGTATAGAGTGTTTGATAAACCTCATTTATATTCGTGCTGCAATCCGTGAACGTACAGGTCAGGTTCTTACACTTGAAGAGGTACGAGATCTTCTGTTGGAGGAAGGTCTGATCACACACAAAGAGGCTGCAGACGGTAACCTTATCTTTCGTGGATATGATGATTTCTTTGAAACAGACGTAGCTGATAAGACAGTTGAGCCTGTTGAATATTTAATTGATGTGGAGCCTTCCTATGAAAATGACGAAGACTAAAGACTGTGGTGCGGATGTGGCCCCTTCCCGTAAGCCTAACATGGCTATGGGCGGTTATATGAAGGCCGGTAAGAAGAAGCCTATGGGTGCATCCAATGGCGGTTATATGAAGAAGAAGTAGTAGTGACTTCTTGGGTTGCGGTTATACTGGTCTGCATGGGTATTGAAATTAGTCAGTGCAATGTAGCTGTATATCCAACCTCTTATTACAGTCTTGTTGAGTGTCAGAATAAAGTAGCTCAGGGCTACAGGATGGCAGCTTCTGCAGGGTTTTTTGTTTCTGGTTCCTGCAGTGAAGTTAAGATTGAGGGTACTGATTCATAGTACCTGCCTAACGTATTTTAATAAATTTATTTAAATTAAGCATACTGTCTGGGGGTAGCCATGCTTGCAGAGATTGCGATGGCTAATGCCGCCTTCGGGGTAATTAAATCCGCTGTACAGAATGGTCGTGAATTAGCGCAGTGCGGGAAGTCTATAAGTGATTTTCTGACTGCAGAGGATAAGATTAAGGACAAGGCTGAAGGCGATAAGAAGTCTATCTTTAATAAGGTTATGGGTAAGGACACTGACGATTTTGAGAGCTTCTTAGCCCTAGACAAGATTAAAGAGCAACGCCGCCAGCTTGAGAGCCATATGAGGCTATATGGAAGGCCGGGGTTATATGACTCTTGGGTAGAGTATCAGGCTCAGGCCCGTAAGGCTCGTAAAGAAGCAGAGAGACAGCGCCTGAAGGATCGGGAAGAGCTTATTGAAGCTGTAACCATCTTTGGTGGTGTGGTTGTTCTAATTGGTTCTGCTATCGGCGCTGCCTACCTTTTCTACGTTTATAAGATGTGAGGCCACATGGCTGGTAAGACTAAAGCAGAGAAGATTGCAGCCGCTAAGAAGCGTCATGGCTTTACTTCTGTAAATAAGCCTCGCCGTGGTGGCCCGAAGAAGTTTGAGGTTTTGGCGGTTGAGGGTGACAGCGTTAAGTACATCACCTTTGGAGATCCTAATATGGAGATCCGTAAGGATAACCCTGCAGCCCGTAAATCCTTTCGTGCCAGACATAAGTGCGACACGGCTACGAGCAAACTAACGGCCAGATATTGGTCCTGTAAAAAATGGTGATCTAATGTCTCTAGTTAAAAACATGAATGCCCGTAAGAAGGCGGGTACGTCCCGTTCTAAAGGTAAAAGCACTATCAGTGATAAGACCTACAAGGATCTTAAAGCCGGTAAGATGAATAAAGGCGGTATGGCTACTAAGAAGGCCAAACGCAAATGACAGATGCTCGTTTAGAACGTATCGAAAAAAAGTTAGATGACATGGGTGAGGCAATAGTAGCCTTGGCCCGTATGGAAGAGCGCATGGTGTCTTTGTTTAAGCGCATGGACTCTTACGATAAGGCGCAGACACGAAATATTGAGCGTCTTGAGAAGCTAGAGAAGGTGCAGGGAGTTAACGGCCAAACCCTGCGATTTGCAGAGCGAGTGTTCTGGATAATTATTTCTGCCCTTGTTGGCTACCTATTCTTTAAAATGAGAAACCCATGACCGATGAACCTAAAAAGTATACTGAAAAACAGAATGCCTTTCTGGAAGCACTTATGGGTGAAGCCCGTGGTAATATCCGTAAGGCTATGGATATTGCTGGCTATTCTAAAGGTACGGGAGCTTCTGAGGTTACTGTACCGCTTAAAGAAGAGATTATTGAACGAGCATCGATGATGCTTGCCATGAACGCCCCTAAAGCTGCCCACGGGTTGCTGGGTGTTCTGGATGACCCCACGGCGCTGGGCGCACGAAACGCTATTAACGCTGCCCGTGAGGTATTGGATCGTACAGGTCTAGTTAAACGGGAGAAGGTAGAGGTCACCAACAATGGTGGTGGCATGTTTATTCTACCTCCAAAAGCAAATGACTTGGATCAACAAAACTAGGAAGAACTCTACACAGCGGTTACCTTATGCGTACAAGCCTGTGGAAGAGGGTTCCTTACAACTAATACCAGATCCAGACGTAGTTCCTTTTGTTGAACAGGCTATGGATCACTTGGACGAAGGCTTTAGCACCCGTAAGGTTGCGGAATGGCTTTCCAACAAAGTAGGCCGCAGTATTTCTGGTCAGGGTATTAGTAATATCTGGAAGCTGCACCGGCCCAACAGTAAGCGGGTTAAGGAGCTTAAAAAGGCACATCGTAAGAAGCCTAAGCCACACACCGCCGCTGAAAAAGAAGAAGCCCGTCTGAAGCGTAAGATCTCAGACAGCAAGCGTATCAAGACTATGATGGAGAACCGTCTAGCTGATAAGTTTGGGGCCACCCAAGAGGCGGAAGAAGAGTTTGAGAGCATCTCTGATACTCTGGACTTCGGTGTTATCACGCAGGAACAACAACAGCGTGAGGTTGTATTCCAGCCTAACCCCGGCCCACAAACAGACTTCCTAGCGGCCTCTGAGCGTGAGGTACTATATGGTGGCGCAGCCGGTGGAGGAAAAAGTTATGGACTGCTTGCAGACCCTATGCGGTACTTCCATAACAAGAACTTCAACGGGATCATCCTGCGCCGTACTAACGATGAATTGCGGGAACTGATCTGGAAGTCACAAGAGATGTACCCGAAGATCTATCCGGGTGCTAAGTGGCAGGAGAAGAAGTCTCAGTGGGTATTCCCTAGCGGTGCTAAACTGTGGATGACCTACCTAGAGCGTGATGAAGATGTTCTGCGGTATCAGGGTCTAGCTTTTAGCTACATAGCCTTTGATGAGCTTACACAGTACGCCACACCGTTTGCATGGAACTATATGCGCTCACGGCTTCGTACTACGGACCCAGAGTTACCTCTGTTCCAAAGAGCCACAACCAACCCCGGTGGTAGAGGGCATGGCTGGGTTAAGCAGATGTTCGTAGACCCTGCGCCAGCAAACAAACGCTTTGTTGCAACGGATCTAGAAACCGGGGAGCCGATGGTGTTCCCGAAAGGACATGACAAAGAGGGTGAACCTCTTTTCTACCGCAAGTTTATCCCTGCATCATTGAGAGACAATCCGTATCTTATGCAGGATGGGCAGTACGAGGCTAACCTTTTAGCTCTGCCTGAGATGCAGCGGCGTCAGTTGCTAGAGGGCGATTGGGCAGTAGCAGATGGTGCAGCCTTCCCAGAGTTCAAACAGTCCAAGCATGTATGCGAACCCTTCGATATACCGGATGATTGGCGCAGGTTTAGGTCATGTGACTACGGTTATAGTTCTTATTCTGCGGTACATTGGTTTGCCATCGATCCTAGCTACGAGACTTTGTACGTTTACCGGGAATTGTATGTGTCTAAGCATACCGGCAAAGACCTTGGCCGTGCGGTTATGGAAGCAGAGCGTGGTGAAAGCATACACTACGGTGTTCTGGATAGCTCTTGCTGGCACAACCGGGGTCAAATCGGCCCTAGTATAGCCGAAGAGATGGTCTCAATGGGTTGCCGCTGGCGTCCGAGTGATCGTTCTGCAGGCGCAAGGGTCTCCGGTAAGAACAGGTTCCACGAAGTTCTCAAGATTAACGAGGAAACGGATACCCCCGGCATCGTTTTCTTCAACACCTGCCGCCAGATTATAGCGGATCTCCCTGTAATACCTTCTGACCCCAAAGGTTCCGATGACATCGACCCCAGATATGCAACAGACCATGCATACGACAGCGTCCGGTACGGCATTATGAGTAGGCCTAGAGCCTTTTCACCCTTTGATATGGGACGGGGCGTCCCAATACAGCGGTACACACCCTCAGATTCAAGATTTGGATACTAAAACATGGCTTTAATGGATAAACCGACCGGATCTCTGACAGAAGATCAAACAGAAGCGGAGCAAGTTGTAGCTCTTGTAGAGGATGGTGACGTAGCACAAGAGAATTTAGACTTCTCCGGGGCCGCATCGTTTATACAAGGGCAGTTTCGCAAGTCAAAAGACCACCGTTTGTCCGATGAAGAGCGTTGGTTAATGGCGTACCGCAATTATCGGGGTATTTACGGCCCTGATGTGCAGTTTACTGACACAGAAAAGTCCCAAGCCTTTGTTAAGATCACTAAAACCAAGGTTTTGGCAGCATATGCGCAGATTGTAGACGTATTATTCGCCGGTTCTAAGTTCCCGGTGGGTATTGAAAGCCGCAAGTACCCTAATAATGTTGCTGGTGAGGTAAATTACGACCCAAATGCCATTACTTCTGAAAAAGTAGAGGAAATGGCCGGGGTACAGTACACTCCGAAGCGTCCTATAGCCCGTCCTGACATTGAGAAGGATTTGGGGCCATATAAGGACAAATTAGAGCCTATTGCAGATGAATTGGAGATGGGTTCCGGGGATTCCCCTTCTGCTGTCTACTTTGAGCCTGCAAAACTCGCTGCCCAGACCATGGAACGTAAGATGCATGACCAGTTGGATGAAACCAGCGCCTCTAAGCACCTTCGTTCTGTAGCATTTGAAACATGCCTGTTCGGCACCGGTATTCTCAAGGGTCCATTTGCCTTCGACAAGGAATACCCACGTTGGGATGAAGAGGGTAACTATGATCCTTTGTATGAAACTATTCCCAAAGTGGAGTATGTGTCTATCTGGGATCTATACCCCGACCCAGACGCCCGAAACATGGCTGAAGCGGAGTATACTATACAACGGCATCGTCTGAACCGTACCCAGCTTCGTGCGCTTAAACGCCGCCCACACTTCCGCACTGAGAGCATCGAACTCGCTATTGAGCAAGGCCCACAGTATCAGCGTGAGTATTGGGAAGATGCATTAGACGAAAGCAATAACTCTGAAAGCCCAGACCGCTATGAGGTGCTTGAGTATTGGGGTGTGCTTGATGCAGAGCTTGCAGAACAGGCTGACATCGATCTGCCCGAAGAAATGGAAGATCGTGACGAAGTTCAGGTAAATGTTTGGGTCTGTAACGGACAAATCCTTCGCCTAGTGATTAACCCGTTTACACCTACTCGCATCCCATACTCTGCAGTGCCTTATGAGCTTAACCCATACGGCTTCTTCGGTATCGGCGTTGCTGAGAATATGGAAGACACGCAGCTTCTGATGAATGGCTTCATGCGGATGGCTGTAGATAACGGTGCGCTGTCCGGTAACCTCTTGATTGAGATTGATGAGACTAACCTTGTACCCGGACAGGATCTTTCTGTGTACCCCGGCAAAGTGTTTCGGAGACAGGGAGGCCAAGTTGGTGCTGCCATACACGGAACCAAGTTCCCCAACGTGTCTAACGAGCTTCTAATGATGTTCGATAAGGCCCGTCAGTTGTCTGACGAAGCTACAGGTATCCCTTCCTACAGCCACGGCGTAGGCGGTGTGATGGGTGTAGGCCGTACAGCCTCTGGTATGTCCATGCTTATGGGTGCAGCCGCACAGAACATCAAAGCGGTGGTACGCAACCTAGATGATTATCTGTTGGCTCCTCTGGGCAAAGCACTCTTCGCTTTCAACATGCAGTTTTCCTTCGATCAGATGTACACCAAAGGTGATCTTTCGGTTACAGCCCGTGGCACTGAGAGCCTGATGCGTAACGAGATCCGCAGCCAGCGTCTGCTACAGTTCATGCAGATGACCGCTAACCAACAGATGGCACCGTTTGTTAAGTATGACTTCATCCTGCGTGAACTCGCAGCGTCCATGGATCTAGATGAAGATAAGATTATGAACGATCCACGGGAAGCGATGATCCAAGCCAAGATGATGGCTGAGATCCAAGCTATGATGCCCCAGCCTGATCCAGCACAAGCTGCACCGGCACCGGGTGGCGCACCTTCCCCACAAGATCCTACAGGCAACGGCAATGGTAACATTGCACCGGGTAGCGCACCTGAACCCGGCGCTCCCGGCTTCACAGGCGCAGGTGGTGGAGACAACGGCGGGAACGTACCGCCACCACCACAGGGACAGGTCCAGTAATGTGGATACTCATATTCTTTCAAATACTGAACAACAACGTAACGCATTATCAGCTAGGCCAATACCCAACTCAAAAAGAGTGTGAACAAGAGCTTTCTAAAGCCACCGTTCTAGTAACAACAAGTAACATTGCGATTTACTGTTTTGAGGTAAAAAATGGATAAAGTAAAATTACCTGCGGCTTTAATTCTAGCTATGGCTATTCAGTTTGGTGGTGCAATCTGGTGGGTATCTCAACAAGCCTATATTATTGAAAGCTTGCAGGAAGAAGTTTCTGAATTACACGAATTAACCCAAGTCATCGGCTTAGACGTAGACCAACTTATCCTGTTCGCAACATTTACAGAAAATCGTTGGGCGGAAGCTTACGCTGAGGACATGACTTATATACGCCAATTTGGCACAAAAGCTGTCCCTCAAAATACAGGTAGATAATGGATAAGAGCTTTTACCGCCTATTGCTTCCTTTGGTGAATAACAAAGAGCAAATGGATCTACTGCACGATTACGCTGCAGCTAGAATTGAAGGTCTTCGTGATCTTCTGGAAAAACAAAAAGACCCCCAGAGAATTTTAGAAGTCCAAGGGGCAATCACAGAGCTTCGTAGATTTAAAACGCTTCGTGATGAAGTGATTAAGGGTGCAGACTAATGGACAACAATCTTACAACAAGCCCTCGCCCTAAGTCTCGCCCAAAGACAGTATTACCCTACGAGGATGCAGATAAGATTGAGCGTCTGGTATGGGCAGAAGCCCGTGGGGAGGGCATAGAAGGCCGAAACGCTGTTCGTGGGGTGATCTTCAACCGATTAGCCTCTTCACGCTTCCCAGACACCGTAGATGAGCTTCTGACCGCAGATGAGTTTGAACCCATCCGTAAGTATGGTGACGTTTATAGCATCCCCGTACCAGAAGAGGATCTGCAACAGGGTCACGCTGAGTTTGCTGATTACTATCAGATGGGTGAGGACGCTGTAGACGGGCGTACATTCTTTCAGAACACAGCTACAACTAAGGCCCGTGGTACAAACTTTTCTGGCCCAGACCCAATAACCATCGGGAAGCATACTTTTACCCGTGGCTATGAAGGCCAAGAGCCGGTGTACGACACAGATTTCTCACACAATATTACGATTACTTATCCTGAGTACGCAGAAGCTGGGGGCATGGCCCTTGGCGGTCTAGCAGTAGCTCGTAAAGGCATTATGACCCCGGAAGGTGAAGACATGGCAAACAATAAATTTCAGTTAGACGAAAACAAAGCAGACATTAACAATGACGGGTCTCTGTCTTCATACGAGAAGACCCGTGCAGATGCAGTACAGAAGGCCACCTCTGAAGAGGAAGAGCTTGATATGTACCACGGCGGCATGATGGGTCCAGTAGACCCCGTGTCCGGTAACCCTATCCCCGTAGGTTCCTCTGCAGAAGAGGTACGGGACGATATTGATATTAACATATCCCAAGGCGAATACGTTCTGCCTGCAGATGTAGTCAAATGGCATGGCCTGAAACACATCATGGATCTGCAAGAAGAGGCAAAGATGGGTCTTATGGCAATGGATGCCATGGGCTTTATCAAAGAGGCTGACGAAGAAGCAGCCGAAGAAGAGGGTGAAGTCTGTCCGAAGTGTGATGGAACTGGGTGTGATCATTGTGATGGCACAGGGTATCATTACGAGGAAGAGGCAACCCCAGAGGGTGAAGTTGTAGAAGAAGCAGTTGTGGAGGTTTCCGAAGAGGAACCGGAAGTCAACGAAACGGATGATTACAAAGACAGTGATTATTCCAAAAAGACTTCCATGTACGGCATGGTGAAGAAACCCAAGGTTACCTTCATCGTGTGATTTAGAGGGCCACCTTCACCGAAGAGTGAAGCCCCCAGAGGAAAACCATGAGCAAATATAGACGTAAAGAAGAGCTAGAGGCTGACACCTCTTACTCTGAAGAATTGGAAGCACAGGTAGTTGTAGATTCTGAACCCAAAGAGCCAGAAGAGGCTTCCTTTAAAAAACGGTATGGAGACCTTCGGCGTCACACCCAACAGTTGATGTCCCAGAAGGATCAAGAGCTAGAGAAGCTGAAGTCACAGCTTGATAGCGCCGCAAAGGGCCAGATCAAATTTCCCAAGACTGATGAGGAAATTGAGCAATGGACGAACAAGTATCCTGATGTTGCGAAGATCGTAGACACTATTGCACGGAAACGTGCCAATGAAGCCCTTGAAGAAGGCGAGAAGCGTCTAGGTCATTTGAAGGATTTGGAGACTAAGCTCACCAAAAAAGAAGCAGAGCAACAGCTAATGAAGCTGCATCCTGACTTTAATGACATCAGGCAAGACCCGGCCTTCCACGAATGGGTAGCCATGCAGCCACTGTACATCAATGATGCTCTGTATAAGAACAACACAGATGCCATGGCCGCAGCCCGTGCAATCGACTTGTACAAGGCAGACACCGGTAAGCGTAAGACTTCCTCAAAGAAGTCGGCAGCACAGGCAGTAGGTCGATCAACCTCTGCAACACCAGCGGCTACGGGAAAAGCTAAGTTTAGCGAAAGCCAAGTAGCTCGTATGTCTGATCGTGAGTACGATGCTAATGAGGAGGCAATCCTTGAAGCCATGAAGGCAGGTGCATTTACCTACGACATGACCGGCGGCGCACGTTAACTAAATGGCAGTCCTAGCAAATTAACTATTGACAAAATGAGCAATACTTATATGCTAGGGCTGTCCCTACTAGGGGCAGGTTATAGTAATAGCTATTTACTACTAATACTAAACGTGCTATAATTATTATATCAAGCAAACTTCTACCTGTCTTATTACATAAGATAGCTACGAGATTGTTTAGATGATCTCTCACAAACCAGAGCCTCTTTTAAAGACTACCTCTTAGTTTGTTACTACCTTCAGAAGAATTAAGAATTTTAGTCTACCAGTGTGGTATGGCCCGTAGTTTTGTATCATGGCCTGATACATCTTGTACGCACCCATAACATAAACACTGCCACTTAATAATTCCCTTCTGTCTTGTCTGTCGGCTAGTCCGACCTGCCATTTCACAAGGAGATATTACAATGGCTTTTCCATCAGCGGGTGGGTACACAAACCTCCCAAACGGTAACTTTTCACCAGTTATCTATTCTAAGAAAGTCCAAAAGGCTTTCCGTAACTCTTCAGTAGTAGAAGATATTACTAACACTGACTATGCTGGCGAAATCGCCAACATGGGCGACTCCGTTTAATTTTTTGGCGGCTTTCAGGAGTGATCCTGATCGAAGAACTCTGTGAATTGCTGGGACATCTCTATGAGACAATCAGCAGCCAAGCCCTTAAACGGGAAGGTTCAACGACTATCCAGAAATGGAGTAGAGCCAAGCGGCTCGAAGCGCAGAGCATCCCTAGCGGATGGTGATATAGTCTGATCTGCATGGCGACATGTAGCGGCTCGAAAGAGCGGGGCAAAAACTAGCGACTTTGCCTGAACATAATGCAAAATTATCAAAGAACCAGAAATCACAATCAACTCTTATGCTCGTGGCACTACGCTTGCGACACAAGACTTGCAAGATGCTGATTTTACTATGGTTATCGACCAAGCTTCTTATTTCCAGTTCGCTTTAGATGACATTGAGGAAGCCCATTCCCACGTTTCTTTCATGGACCTCGCAACAGACCGTGCTGGTTTCAAACTGCGTGACGCATTTGACCAAGACGTTCTGGGCTACATGTCCGGTTACACATGGAACGGTTCTGCATGGGTTGCTCGTACAGCCGCTGCAGGTACTAAATCAAATGCAGCAGCAGGCGCAGACGAATTGCTGGCAGCTAACAAGCTGACACAAGGTGCCTTCGGTGGTTCCACTGCAGCTAACTCCATTCCTGTAACTGCAGGTGGCGGTGCTGGTGCTTTGACTTCGCCTTTGGCTGTTCTGAACCGCATGGCTCGTCTTATGGACGCAGCTAACGTGGACACAGATGGTCGCTGGATCGTTGTAGACCCTGTCTTCAAAGAGATCCTGATGGACGAAGATGCGAAGCTGGTTAACGCTGACTTCGGTGGCGATGCAGAAGTACGCAATGGTCGCCTTCCCGGCACCATCCGTGGCTTCCGTGTATATCAGTCCAACAACCTTCCTTACAAAGGTACAGGATCTGGGACAAGTGCCGCTGCAGGTTCTGCAACTAACTTCGGTGTTCTGGTCGCAGGCCATGACTCCGCAGCCGCAGTAGCTGACCAAATTGCGAAAACTGAGAGCTTCCGCTCACCAGAAACCTTCGCAGACATCGTCCGGGGCATACAGCTCTATGGCCGAAAAATCCTTCGCCCAGAAGGACTTATCACTGCAAACTACAACTTGGCCTAATGGTTAAGCGGGGGCAGGGCAACTTGCCCCCAACACCTTTTTCTGAGGATTATTCATGCCAACTACATACATTGATTTATGTAATCAGGTTCTTCGACGCTTAAACGAAGTTGAAATCGTTGCAGGTGATTTTCCATCGGTACGAGGTGTACACGCCCTTGTTAAAGATGCAGTGCAGTCATCGGTAGCTAGGCTTAATCAGGCAGAGTATAGCTGGCCTTTTAATGCCGCTGAACACACAATTTCATTGGTTGCTGGTCAGACTGAGTATACATGGCCCGTAAACTACAAAATAGCTGATTGGAATAGTTTCCAGATCCAAAAAAACGATAGTCTAGGAGTAGGGTACAAGTCCCTTCAATTTATTGAGCGTGATGAATGGTACAGCCGTCACCGGGATGCAGATTACACAGCGGGGTCACAGGGACGGGATGTTCCTGATTTTGTTTTTGCCAGCCATGGTAGTGGCTTTGGCGTAACACCTGCACCCAATAGAGCCTACACAATCCGTTTTCGCTATTACCAAAATTTTACAGATCTAACTAACGCTAGCGATGTCTGCCGCATTCCTACTTCATTTGATAGCGTCCTAGTCGATGGAGCAATGTATTTTCTGTACATGTTCAAAGACAACATCCAAGCGTCTCAGTCTGCATATGTTTCTTTTGAGTCCGGTCTAAAGAACCTGCAATCCATCTACATTAACAATTACACTTCGGTTCGAGACACTAGGATTCAGTTTTAATGCCTGATGAAATTCAAAGCTTTAAAGTTGTCTGCTCTGGCGGCTTAAACTCAAATGAAAACCATCTATTTCTTGCCGAAGCTGCGCCGGGTGCAGCCACTAGGCTGGTAAACTTTGAGCCGTCACTTTATGGCGGCTATCGTCGTATTGAAGGGTACTCTTTACTAGGGGGCTTAAATGCAGCGGTTGGAGACCTTCTGGCAGAAGGTCCAATCCTTGGGATTGCAATCTATAAAAATGAACACTTAGGAAATCCCTACATTATTGCCGCCCGTAAAGATGTGGGTTCCCCTTCATATTCTTTGTACCAATTTATAGAATTATCAGGATGGCAGAAGATTCTACTGCCCCCCGGCATTACACTTAATTATACTTCCGGTAGTCGGACTGTAACTAAGTTGCGTCACACACAATTTGACTTTGGATCTGGGTCGCAGATTTGTTTTGTGGACGGGGTAAATCCTGCCACAGTTTTTGATGGTACAAACTGGTATCAGTTGACCAATACTAATACCGGAGGCTCTTCTAGTCCCGGTGGTGATCAAGTAGTTAATGCTCCTGCTATTGTGGAGGTTTTTGAGAACCACCTTTTCTTAGGCGGCGATTTAACTTCTAGGGCTGTAATTTGTCACTCTTCACCTAGTGATCCACTAGATTTTACAGTTGCCAATGGTGCTGGTCAGATCACCCCGGGTTTTAATGTAGTTCAGTTCAAGCCTTTTCGTGATGATCTTTTTATATTCGGCGTAAACGCAATCAAAAAAGTAAGCCCTGACATAAGTGCTGGGTTCACTCTGGATCAAGTAACGACAAACGTAGGTTGTGTAGCCCGTGATAGCGTTCTTGAAATCGGTGGAGATCTTATATTCTTATCCCCTGAAGGCTTTAGGCCTGTCGCTGGAACCTCCCGCATTGGTGATATTGAGCTAACCACACTTTCCAAATCTATTCAGGTAACCTTGGTCAATATGATCAAAAATTACGACATGGACACGATAAACGGTGTTGTAATCCGGGGTAAGTCTCAGGTCCGTTTTTTTGTCGGTGACGGTACAGAGGATCTCGAAGAAAGTTACGGTATCATTGGCGGTCTGTCGGATCAGAGCGGTCAGATTGGCTGGGAGTTTGGAGAGATTGTAGGCATCCGCACCTCCTGCGTAACATCTGATTATATTGGCTTGGAAGAATACGTCTTGCACGGCGACTCTGATGGTAAGGTATATCGTCAGGAGGAGGGTACGTCTTTTAACGGTAGAGATATACTTGGAGTATATTCCACGCCGTATTTAGATTTTGGGGACACAGAGACCCGCAAGGTTCTTCGCAAAGTAAACACCTTCATAAGGGCAGAAGGTCCGGTCGAGCTTTTCCTCTCAATGGCTTATGATTGGGGGACACCCAATACCCCTCGACCTCTCAATTACAACAATCAAAGCGAGGGTGGTCCCGTTGCCTACGGCGGTCAAGACCTAGACTACGCAGGTGTGAACGTCATCTATGGCGGAAACTCTAAACCGATTATGACATCAGATATTCAAGGTTCCGGTTTTTCAGCACGGGCTACTTTTACAACGATTGGACAATCTAAACCATATACAATTCAAGGTTTAGTATTTGAATTTAGCATTTCAGGAAGGCGTTAATTATGGCAGGCTACACTCGCCAATCTAGACCAGATATTACCAACGGCGCAGACATTACGGCTCCACCCCTCAACGCTGAATTCGACCAGATCGAAACAGCTTTCGGTACGGCAGGTCATACTCATGATGGTACTGCAGGTAATGCACCTAAGATCGATCTCGCAACATCAGTCGCAGGTTATCTGAAGCAGGTTAACGGCGGGGTAGGCGGTGCCAATAATACTACCGCTACATCAAACCCTACGATCACAGATGA
>JGI20152J14361_10001464_pt1 | contig 15321 bp, 10 predicted proteins | sample COG_02_FD_14361 | JGI IMG/M metagenome (IMG submission 14361)
TGGGTTTTGCTGGTCTGAAAAAATCAACAGATCGCGCCAACCTGATCGCATACTTGCAAACAGTTAAGTAAGCCAAATTACAGAATTACGAAAAACCGCTCCTTTGGGGCGGTTTTTTTGTGTTCACATAAATGCGTCTTGCTGTTGAGGTCTGTGTGATTTTACATAAGATAACAAAAAACAGGAGGTTTCGCATGAACAATAGGTATCGCAATCCATTTGCCGCGCTTTTGGCTGGTACAGTTATCGCATTCAGCGCACCTGTTGTGGCAGAAGAAACCATAATCGCCCACGGCATTTCCGCATATGGCGACTTGAAATACCCTGCTGATTACAAACACTTTGAATATGTGAATCCTATTGCCCCACAAGGCGGCACGTTGACCATGCGCCCCACCACTGGTGGTTCCACCTTTGACAGCTTTAACAACTATATCCTAAAGGGCGCACGCGTGACTGGCTTGGGCTTATTATCAGACAGCTTGTTAACCAGCTCTTCTGACGAACCAGACAGCTCATATTTATATATGGCCGAGAGCATGGAATACCCCGAAGATCGTTCATGGGTGACCTTCAAAATTCGCAAAGATGCTACATTCTCAGATGGCACGCCGATCACTTCTGCAGATATAATATTCACACGTGATATTCTGATCGAAAAAGGCCATCCATTTTACAAGAACGTATTCTTCAAAGAGTTCGAAAGCATCGAAGCGTTGGATGATCACACCGTAAAATTCACTTTCAAAGACGGCGCAAACACCCGCGACCTGCCACAATATGCTGGTGGGCTGGGAATTTTGCCGAAACATTACTGGGCTGACCGTGATTTCGGAAAATCAGGTGCCGATATTCCTGTGGGTTCTGGTGGATACACGATCACTGATTTTAAGATCGGTCAGTTCGTTAAATACTGTAAGATCGATAATTACTGGGCCAAGGATCACCCAGCCAATGTTGGGACAGGGAACTTTGATTGTTTCCGTTTCGAATATTTCAAAGATGGTGATGTTGGGTTCGAAGCATTTAAAAGTGGTGCGTATTTATTTCGCGAAGAAAACACATCGAAAAAGTGGAAGCTTCAATATGATTTCCCTGCCGTTGAAAATGGTTGGGTAAAGAAAGAGCAACTGCCAGATGGCAACCCACAATCCAATCAGGGTATTTGGATGAACCTGCGTAAACCGCAGTTCCAAAACATCAAAACCCGCGAAGCATTGCAGCATTTGTTCAATTTTGAATGGACAAACAAAACAGTATTTTACAACTCCTATGCACGCTCAGACAGCTTTTGGGAAAACTCACCCATGCAGGCATCTGGTATGATACCGCCCGAAGAACTGGCATTGCTGGAACCTTACCGCGATCAACTGTTGGCCAGTGTTTTCGACGAACCAGCCTATGTTCCACCCGTGATGAAACAGGACAAATTTGATCGACGCCAATTGCGCAAAGCAAATAAACTGTTGGCCGACGCTGGTTGGGTTTTGACCGATGGCATCTTGAAAAATGCCGCTGGCGAACCGTTCGAAATCGAATTTGTCGACGACAATGATGACTTTCTACATATCCTGACACCAATCATCGACACGATGAAACGTGCAGGCATTGCCGCAAAGTTCACACAAATCGACCGCGCGCAAATGATCGAACGGATGAAAAACTATGACTTTGACGTCCTCGTTGCAGGTTACGGCACCAGCCTAAGCCCCGGCGAAGAAATCGCACAACTGTATGGTTCTGTTGGGATCGAACAATTGGGCGGCGCAAACCTCTCTGGCTTTGGCCATCCTGCGGTGGACGACTTGATTAAACAGGTCGGTGGCGCAAAATCACGCGCAGAAATGCAGGCCGCAGTGCGCGCAATTGATCGCGTATTACGTGCCTATCATATCCGCATTCCAAACTGGCATTTAGCAGAGGATCGTTTGGCCTATTGGGATGTTTTTGGGCGTCCTGAAACGAAACCAAAATATGCATTGGGTGTCATGGGAACTTGGTGGTTCGACCAAGCAAAATACGACGCGTTAGTTGCACAAGGTGCCTTAAACTAAATGGGCGCTTATATCCTGCGAAGGCTACTTTTGATTTTCCCAACATTGTTGGGGATCATGATGATCAATTTCATGCTGGTTCAGTTTGTGCCGGGTGGCCCGATCGAACGTATCATTTCTCAACTCGAAGAGGGCGGCGGTGGCGGTGCCACGGATCGTTTCACGGGCGGCGGCAGTGATGGTGTTGATCAACAATCAGGTGACGATCAATACAAAGGCGCACGTGGATTGCCCCCCGAACTCATCGCTGACTTAGAAAAGCAATTTGGTTTTGACAAGCCACCACTGCAACGTTTTCTAACAATGATCTGGAACTATGCACGTTTTGATTTTGGCGAAAGCTACTTTCGATCCATCACCATCATCGACTTGATACTGGAAAAAATGCCAGTGTCGATCACGCTCGGGCTTTGGTCGACATTGCTGGCTTATCTCGTTTCAATCCCACTTGGCATTCGCAAAGCAGTCACAGACGGCAGCCGTTTTGACGTTTGGTCGTCCGGTATTATTGTCGCCGCCTACTCCATTCCGGGATTGTTATTTGGGATTATGTTGATTGTTTTATTCGCAGGTGGCTCATACTGGCAGATCTTTCCGTTTCGCGGCCTTCAATCTGAAGGTGCCGAAAACTGGGGTATATTTGCGCGCATTGGCGATTATTTCTGGCATGCTGCCTTGCCCATTATCACATCCACAATCGCCGCATTTGCAACGCTAACCTTGCTTACGAAAAACAGCTTTCTAGAAGAAATCAGCAAACAATACGTGATGACCGCCCGTGCAAAAGGTTTGACCGAATTCCGCGTCTTCTATGGTCATGTCTTTCGCAACGCGATGTTGATTGTGATCAGCGGATTTCCAGCACTCTTTGTCGGCATCTTCTTTTCAGGCTCACTGATCGTAGAGGTGATATTCTCTCTCGATGGCTTGGGTCTGTTGGGATACGAATCCGCGGTGAACCGCGATTACCAAGTCTTCTTTGCCACGTTATACATTTTCACCCTCATCGGTTTGGTGATGAAATTGATTTCTGACCTAACCTATATTTGGATCGATCCGCGTATTGATTTTGGGAGCCGTGAAACCTGATATGGCATTGATTTTAAAAACACCGTTGGCGAAACGTCGCTGGGAAAACTTCAAGGCAAACCGCCGCGCATATTTCTCACTTTGGGTATTTGGCGCGTTATTTATCTTCGCGTTATTTGCAGAACTCGTTGCCAACGACAAACCATTGCTGGTCAGCTTTCGCGGTGAACTTCATACGCCTGCATTTAAATTCTATCCAGAAACCCATTTTGGCGGGGATTTCCAAACAGCCCCGATCTACAAAGAGATCGAAACACAGTGCTTAATTAAATCCGGCGGATTAGAAATTTGTTTGGACGAACCCGATGAAACCATGGCCGCATTGGATGCAGGCGCCACGGAAATAGACGGGGAAACAGTCCAAGCCGGCTGGATGATTTGGCCATTGATCCCCTACAAATACAACACCATCAACTACGACGTCGCGCGCGCGCCATCACCACCCGATGCAAATCACTGGCTTGGCGTAGATGATCAAACCCGCGATGTTTTGGCCCGTATTATATACGGCTTTCGCATCTCGACCATATTCGCACTCATCGTCGTATTCTTCAGCTCTATTCTTGGCGTAATCGCAGGTGCGGTGATGGGGTATTTTGGCGGCTGGGTCGATTTGATTTTGCAACGCATCGTCGAAATCTGGGACGGAATGCCGATGTTATACGTCATCATCATTCTTGCCGCCCTATTCGACATCACCTTCCCGCTTCTCATTTTTCTGGTGATTTTATTCAGCTGGACCGGCCTAACTGGGGTTGTACGCGCTGAATTCTTACGTGCGCGGAACTTTGAATACACACGCGCCGCCCGCGCCATGGGCGTCAGTGATACAAAAATTATGTTCCGCCATTTGCTGCCNAACGCAATGGTCGCCACATTAACGTTTTTGCCATTCACAATCACAGGCTCAATTGGAACCCTGACCACATTGGATTTCTTGGGCTATGGATTGCCCCCCAGCTACCCGTCACTGGGTGAATTGGCATTGCAGGCTAAAAACAACATCCAAGCCCCTCACCTAGCATTCTCAGCGTTTGCAACCTTCGCAATCATGCTGTCTCTACTGGTGTATGTATTCGAAGGTGTGCGTGACGCATTTGATCCAAGGAAGACTTTTAAATGAGCACCATCCTGACGGTCAAAGACCTGAAAATTCAATTCGGTGATAACGTCGCCGTCAAGGGCGTCAGCTTTGATTTGAAGCGCGGTGAAACCGTTGCACTCGTCGGCGAAAGTGGTTCGGGTAAATCAATCACCGCCTTGTCCACAGTCAAACTGATAGGCGGCAGCGCCAAAGTGTCAGGCTCTGTGAAATACGGCGATACTGAAATGATCGATGCTAGCGACGCCGAATTGCGCCGCGTACGGGGCAACGATATCAGCTTTATTTTCCAAGAACCCATGACCTCGCTGAACCCGCTTCATACTATCGAAAAACAGCTCAGCGAAAGCCTAGCACTACACCAAGGTTTACGCGGCGAAGCAGCACGCAAACCCATACTCGACCTCCTGAACAAAGTGGGCATCCGTGAACCAGAAACCCGCCTGCGCGACTATCCCCACCAATTATCGGGCGGACAACGTCAACGCGTGATGATCGCAATGGCCTTGGCAAACAAACCCGACTTGTTGATCGCAGACGAACCGACCACCGCGTTGGACGTCACCATCCAAGCACAAATTTTGGAACTGCTCGCCGATATCCAAAAATCAGAAGGCATGGGAATGCTGTTCATCACCCATGATCTAGGTGTTGTTCGCGCAATCGCAGACCGCGTCTGCGTCATGCAAAACGGCCTAATCGTAGAGTCAGGCCCAACTGCCGAAATTTTTGACAACCCAAAACATCAATATACAAAAACACTGCTGGCAGCCGACCCAACGGGCACGCCTGATCCGATTGCACCAGATGCAAAAGTCATCGTTAAGGTGGATGGTTTACGCGTGTGGTTCCCCGTCGTGCGTGGACTTATGCGCCGCGTCACAGGGCACATAAAGGCCGTGAATGACGCACGTTTCGAAATTCACCAAGGCGAAACGCTTGGCGTTGTTGGCGAAAGTGGCTCTGGCAAAACGACACTGGCTTTGGCTGTCATGCGCCTTATAAAATCAGATGGCCCAATTGTATTCTTAGGCCAAAACGTCGATGGCTTAAGCAACAAGAAATTAAAACCTTTGCGTCGCGATATGCAGATGGTTTTCCAAGACCCCTATGGGTCATTATCCCCACGCTTTACAGTCGAACAAATCGTGTCCGAGGGCCTTGATGTCCACGGCTTGGACCCAGGCCAAGGCCGCCGTCAAATGGTTGTCGATATACTAGAAGAAGTCGGCCTAAAAGCGGATATGATTGATCGTTACCCGCACGAATTTTCAGGCGGCCAACGTCAGCGCATCGCGATTGCCCGTGCCATGATTTTGAAACCAAAATTGGTGATCTTGGATGAACCCACATCAGCATTGGATAAGACAGTTCAGGTACAAATCGTCGACCTGTTGCGCGACCTACAGAAAAAATATGGCCTTGCTTATTTGTTTATTAGCCATGACTTACGGGTCGTACGTGCATTAAGCCACAAAGTAGTGGTCATGCGTCAAGGTGATGTCATCGAAGCAGGCTCAGGTGATCAAATTTTCAACGATCCACAGACAGAATACACCAAGGCTTTGATCGCTGCCGCCTTTGATCTGCAAGCAAAATCAGCTGTATCGCAATAAAATGAAATTGGCTCTTGCCAACTGGCGACAGTCCAAGTAAATCGCCCGTAATGCACCCGTAGCTCAGCTGGATAGAGTACCTGACTACGAATCAGGGGGCCGCACGTTCGAATCGTGCCGGGTGCACCATTTACCACATTGTATAAAATATCAGATATTTTTGACTTTTTCGTCACGAAATTGACCCAAACAGCAGATTCTGCTAACCAGATACTTTAAGCAGTTTATTTAAACTTTAGTATTAGGAATTTAGAAATGAAAAATATTCTGAAATTGATAACAATCTGTACGGTAGTGGTCGTCACTCCTTCCGCAAGTATTGCAAAGTGTTGGAAAAATGTAGACTTGGGCAACATATCTTCCAATGGCCGGACAGTGTATAGCTATGGATCTGTTAGTAGTGCGGACGCCCTATATAAACGGTACCAAGCTATGATAACCCAGTGTGACCGCTTGGGAAAATCGGCTATGCGAAATGCCCAAGGTTCAACTTCAGGCGCAAAAGGTCGAATACAGGAAAATGTTAGCATCTGCCGATCTAAAGTTTCTAGCCGCTACAGCAAATACAGCGGATCAATGTGTCGCTAAAAGATCACCGATGCTTGAAGTTTGGGTCGCTATTGCGTGAAGCGGCTCACTAATGGGATTGAGAAAATCTATGCTATCGAGTCAAAAGTGTGCGCCATTCTACACATTGAACGATGTTGCTGCCTTCTTGTGGGGGGTTCAATTCACCTCAAGGCTGTCCGCGTCGATTCTCAAAGACGACGGTAATTACTGAATGAAAAATCAGAACAGCACCCCAGCGGCACTAGTCCGCTAAGGAGTGGACAACTGATAGTGCGTTATGACTGCTCAATCATGAACACATCAAAGAACTTTGAAAGTTCCGCATGTGCGGTTACTGGCAATACCGCGGCGATATGCTGATCAGGTCTGACAATGACAACACAGCCGCGACTACGGTCAATACTGCGAAGGTCATAGACGTCGTTATCTTTTGGAGCATGGAATGCTTTTTCATAATCCCGAAGACCATATTTCCCCTTTGCAGGCCACAAATACCCGTGAAGATCATGCATCGACAAATCCGGTTGCTGGAAGACAGCGTAGGTATCAATGACCGAGTCAATATCGGCCCCCTTCGGCGTGTATTTCTGTACTGGTGACAAGGCGGAATTTGCCAGAAAATCAATGAATTGGTACGCTGGGGACGCATTCTGCGTCGGGTCTTGAGCATCACCAAACACGAAGATGCGCCAACGGCCGTCGGCCTTAACCAAGTGACCCAAATGCTGGCTTCTGCCATCGGCAATGCGTGTCGCTTCTGCCGAGTGGAACCTTTGACCGATTTTAAACCCAGTCGCCAAATCTTGGTTTTCTTGCCCAGTGCAAATGTAAGATGGGAAATACTCGATTGATGTGCCACTTACGAAACCGCTTTGGCGCTTCATAAAGGCTTCGATCTCGGCTGTATCGATTCTGGCCTTCTCGGAATCATCGCCCGCATTTGGTCGTGTCGCAACCAGTTTTGACAGCTCTCTGTCAGCATCAATCAGCTGGTGTGCAACTTTGCGCCGCTCAGTGCTATAAGTGCTAAGCAACTTGGGATCGCTTTTGCCTTGGATAACGGCCGCCATTTTCCAGCCCAAATTGAACGTGTCCGGCAAAGAGGTGTTCAAACCCCAGCCGCCTTTAGGACTGTGCGTATGGCAGGCATCTCCCGAAATAAAGGCACGCGGAATAACATCATCCGAACTTCCCGTTGGTCGGTTATCAAATCGTTCAGCAAGGCGTTGGCCCACGGAATAGATTGACCACCAAGCCACTTCTTTCACATCCAGTATGAATGGATGAAAAATCTTCTGTGCTTGCGCGATAAGGTCTTGCTCGGTCAGATTAAGGTCCGACGCGCGCTTGTCCTTGTCTATCTGATCCAACTCGACATAAAACCGACAAAGATAGCCACCCTCGCGCGGGATAGTCATGACGGCGCCATGGTCTTTGGATTGGATAAAACTCTTAACACGGATGTCAGGGAAATCCGTATTCAGCAGGATGTCCATAACACCCCAAGCTTTGTCAGCAGAATCGCCCTCAAGCGGTATATCTAAACTTTTGCGAACGCGACTTCTGCCCCCGTCACTTCCCACGATGAATCGCGCTTTGACCACTTCGATCTTGTCTGCGCCCGCTTTATCGACTCGCTTGAACGTCGCCGTGATCGGATACGCAGCCAGATCCTGCGTAAGATCATCATCAACGTCCAAATCAACCAATTCGCGGCTGTAATGCGGACGCAGATTGGTGATCGAATTCGCCATTCCGTCTATCAACAGTTCGTGCAGGCGTGCCTGATTGACAATACCGTGCGTAAACTCGGACAGACCGGCCCTTGCATCGCCGATCTTGTGCGTGCGTTTGATATTTTCAGGGTTCGCCGCGTCAGGTTCCCAGAATGTGTTTTGTTTTAACTGGTAGGTTTCTTTGACCACCATTTCGCTACTGTTAAAGGCTTCCATGATTTCGATTGTACGGCACGAAATGCCGTCTGCGCGCCCAAACAGCAATGGACCAGGTTCCATGTCAACAATACAGGTTTTTATGTCGGCAAACTCGGACATCTGCCGCGCCATGGTCAGGCCGGCTGGGCCGGTGCCAATGATCAGCACGTCCACTTCGTTAGGCAAATCCTCAATTGGAGGAGTTGGATATGGCTTTCTCGCTGCATCAGGAACCTGATAATTGCCAGGTTTGAACCCATTCAGATGAAATTGCATATATGCCTCTGCCCAATGATCGTTCTGCGATTGCAAGAAACTCAACTAATTTACATGTTAACTAATATATTAAAATTTTGAACACCACAAGTGTCCTGCCAAGCGGCTGGGTTTGTCACGGTTTAGTGCCGCTTTGCGTTCTCAGTTAAAAGGTAAACCTCACACAAAGGAGTATGATTTTCAATCCGATGTTAAATATATGTGTCACCCCACAAATTATCTGGCAACACAGTAAATAGCTTACCGAAATGTAACACAGCTAAGCTTTTACCAAACAAGATACGCTTGGCTTCATGGAAAAACGATATCGCGCGGCGGGCCCCTTTGGGTGCCATTTAGAAGCACCCAAAGGCATTAACGACGTTACCACTTCAACAGCAGGAGCAGATTTTACGATAAGTATTTGCACCCACAGGAAATTGAATTTTCAAGCAGACGACGAATTAACGTCAGTGGTCTGTGTAAATTGGGAACTTGTCGGCCAAGGTTTCAACGCGTGCGCGCACGGTGGCCTCTACCTCTGCATTCCCTTCTTCGCCGTTGGCAGCCAAACCATCCACAACTTCGACGATCATGTCTGCGATCTCGCGGAATTCAGCCTCGCCAAACCCACGTGTGGTGCCCGCTGGAGTGCCCAGACGCAGACCAGACGTCACCGTTGGTTTTTCTGGATCAAACGGAATACCGTTTTTATTACACGTAATGTGGGCACGCCCCAACGCTTTGTCCGCGATATTGCCAGTCACCTTTTTCGGACGCAAATCAACCAGCATCACATGGGTGTCGGTGCCACCAGACACAATGTCCAAACCGCCCTTCATCAACTGATCCGCCAAAGCAACCGCATTGGCGCGAACTTGCTTTTGATATTCCTTAAACTCTGGACGCAAGGCTTCGCCAAAGGCCACAGCCTTGGCTGCGATCACATGCATCAACGGGCCACCTTGAATACCGGGGAAGATCGCAGAATTGAATTTCTTGGCCAAAGCTTCGTCATTCGTCAAGATCATACCGCCACGTGGGCCACGCAACGTTTTGTGCGTCGTCGTTGTTGCAACATCGGCATACGGGAACGGGCTGGGATGTTCGCCAGCTGCCACAAGACCCGCAAAATGCGCCATGTCTACGTGCAAATACGCACCCACACTGTCCGCGATTTCACGCATCCGTTTGAAATCGATCTGACGCGGAATAGCAGAGCCACCCGCGATGATCATTTTCGGTTTATGCTCTGTCGCCAATTCTTGAACTTGATCATAATCCAGCAGGTTATCTTGCTTGCGCACACCGTACTGGATGGCGTTGAACCATTTGCCAGATTGGTTTGGCTTCGCACCGTGGGTCAAGTGACCGCCTGCGTCCAATGACATGCCAAGGATCGTGTCGCCTGGCTGAAGCAACGCTTGCATCACACCTTGGTTGGCTTGCGAACCAGAGTTCGGTTGAACATTGGCAAACCCGCAGTCAAACAATTGCTTTGCGCGGTCAATGGCCAAATTCTCGACCACATCCACATGCTGACAACCGCCATAATAACGACGCCCCGGATATCCTTCGGCATATTTGTTGGTCAGCACAGTTCCCTGTGCCTCCATTACCGCGGCAGACACGATGTTCTCGGACGCGATCAATTCGATCTCGACACGTTGACGTGTCAACTCACCCGTAATCGCCGCTTTAATCTCGGGGTCGCGGGTTGCGAGCTTTTCTGTGAAAAATCCAGCATCTTTGGTCATAATAATTTTCCTTTGGTTATCCTGTCCAGCCAAGGCCAGTGGCTACACAGTTCATAGTTTGCAATAAAACCGGCGAAATTTCGGCCTCGTTTTTGATATCACGATGTTTCTTCAGCAGTTCGATTTGAAGGTTATGAGATTGCGTCAACAAGTCACCCGTTCGGGCTGCTTGCGCATGTAATTTCGGGAACCGAACTGCTGTTTCTTCACAATCCGACAACCACAAAACGGCGTTTAATGCGGCTTGGTATTCCAGTTCAATCTTGCCAAAAATATCAGCTTGGACAGCTTTATCCTCAACCAACCCTGCATAAGACTTCGCAATTTCTAAATCCGTTAGGTGAATGGATTTCTCCACTTCGTCGACGATCAATCGAAATACACGCGACTCTTTCCAGAGCGTTTTCAACATCGCATCGCCAGCTGCCCTGCGATATTTTCTAAACGTATTGATGGCCGTTCCAAAACCATACCAACCCGTAATCATGTGGCGATTTTGCGACCATGCAAACACCCATGGAATTGCGCGTAGATCCGACAGGCTTGTTGCCCCAAACCGTGCTTGGGGACGCGAGCCAATATTCAACTGTGCAAGTTCTTTAACGGGGCTGGCCTGTTCAAAATATTGAATGAACCCATCCGAATTTAACAGTGCATTATAGTGTGATAACGAAACACCCGACAACGCTTCCAGCGCCTCGTCGTATTCTGGCGTTGATGCCAATTCAGGTTCGCTTTTTGAATAGGCTTGGTGAAATAAAACCGATGACGCAAGAAGCTCAATTTGATGTGCCGCAGTTCCACGATTTGCAAACTTTGCCGATACCACCTCACCTTGTTCAGTGATGCGAAAGCTGTTCGTAATACTGCCCGCTGGTTGGGCTGCAATGGCACGTGCCGTCGGCGCACCGCCACGGCTGACTGAACCGCCACGTCCGTGGAAAAAGCTGATCTTCATGCCTGATTTTCTAGCTGACGCACCAATCTTCTTCTGCGCTTTATTCACTTCCCAAGTAGAGGTTAAGAACCCGCCATCCTTGTTAGAATCTGAATATCCTAACATCACCTCTTGCAAAGATTCTTGATCCTTCAAAGAGCGTTTTACGATAGGTTCTGAAAAGTAATTCTTCAATATTTCAGGGGCCGCCTGAAGATCTGAAATGGTCTCAAAAAGTGGAACCACTTTAAGATTTATGGTATTTGCCCCCTCGCTACCTTGCGCAAATCCAACATAGCGCGCCAACAACATGACCCCTAACAAATCGTCAGTTGAGCGTGTCATGGACAAAATAAATGGCCCAATAGAGAGGGGATCTAACCCGCTCATTTCATCTTGAATAAGGGCAAACAGTGCTAGGGTCTCTTTTGCCATAGGCGAAAGTACATAGTCTTGGGTTAAAAAACGTTTGGCATGTTTCAGTTGATAGCGCAGCTGACTTGACCATTCTGGTGTACCATACTCTAAATTTGGTAACTCTAACTGTTTCCAGATTTCGGCAATCACAGCGGTTGTGACATCGCTATTTTGGCGGATATCCAATGTCATGGTGCGAAAGCCAAATGCAGAGCCCAGAGCCAAAACTGGCTTCGTGTATTTTGCCGCGATTGACGATGAAACAGTGGATAAAATTTTGTCGATCAATTCAATATCGCGATTGAATTCCATAAGATTTTGATAAGGCACCGCATCCGATGAAATGTTTCCTATGGCATCCAAACGGGCATGTACCGCCGACAGTGCTTGGCGGAAAATTTCGCCTTGATTGCGTTTTCTAATTTCGCCGTCAATTTTAGATCGCATCGCAATCATCGCAAGTTCAACCATACTTTGTTGCGGTATGCCCGCGTAATTTGCACTGATTGAAATGCCGACAACAGCTTCAAGAACTTTATCACAAAGAGAGTCAATGGCAGCGTTTCGGTTCGCCTCCAATGCAGACCGCGTAACATTCACCGTTACATTTGGATTCCCATCACGATCCCCACCAACCCAAGAATGAAATTGAATTTTGGGATGCGCAACAGAATGCCCCGGCGCATTGATTGCCATCGCATGTGTGAACTTTTCCATCACCTCGGCTTGGGCGGGAAATATCGCATTCTTAAAAAACCGAATGGACCAATTGATTTCTTCTTGAGCTGTCGGGCGCTTCAATCGAAGATCCCCTGTCAACCAAAGCAATTCAATCTCGTTGCTCAAATTAGCAAAATGCAATTGGCGCTCGCGTGGCGTCCAACGGCTCGATTCCAGCTTCACAATGCAACGATAGATCCGGCGGTGAATATCCAAAATCGTTTCACGCTTTCCCTCTGTTGGGTGGGCGGTAATGGTTGGCGATATCTTAGTTTGATAGGTTTCGTCGGAAATTTTTTCAAGCGCGACACCTTGATCTTTAAGGCGCGCAAGAGAGCTTGCAAAAGTCCCTTTCACGGCTTCGGTTCCATCATGAGTTTCTATATATCGACGCGCACGAACCAAGGCGTTCTCGTTCGCAATACGCAACAAATGAAACCAGATGTTTACCGCATGCAAAAAATCCGCCTGTGTTGATGTGTCAGCAGACTTCAGATCACAATCATCTTTCAAAAGCGCAATTGTTTCATGCGAATGCCGGCTGACGACCTCTGAAAGAGCCGCCCACAGAACCTGACGCAACCAACCACCATACTCCCCTTTCGTGCTATAAACTGGCGCGGTTTCGGTGGTTTGTTCGTTGTTATTTGAAATTGATACGTTTTCAAGCACTATAACACGCGATCCCGTGGCTCAATTCCCGCAAAAAAGTCGTTCAGATTATCCAACACGCGAAAACCCATATCTTCACGTGTTTCTGTTGTTGCACTGCCAAGATGCGGTAATAAAACCGCATTCTCGCAAGACAGGTAACCGGGATTCACAGCGGGTTCGCCATCAAAGACATCCAAACCTGCGGCCGCAATTTGGTTCGTCTTCAGCGCATGGATCAACGCAGTGTCATCCACGACTTCACCACGTGCTGTATTGATCAAAATTGCATTATCTTTCATCAGTTCAAATTGCTCTGTGCTGATCATATGACGGTTCGCATCACCACCTGGGCAGTGCAGGCTGACAAAATCGGAACGTTCCAACAGTTCGGATACTGAACCAACTTGGCGCGCGTTGGTTTTGATCAAAACTTCATCTTTTACTTGCGATCGATTTTGAACCACAATTTTCATGCCAAACCCATAATGAGCACGCTTGGCAACCTCTTGTCCAATACGGCCAAAACCAATTATGCCAAGGGTTTTTCCCGTCATACGTTGACCCAACAGATGTGTTGGACGCCAACCAGACCAGTTGCCCGAACGCACTTCGCGCTCACCTTCACCAGCGCGGCGTGCGGCCATCAACATCAAGGTCAGCGCAATGTCTGCGGTGCAGTCTGATAATACGTCAGGTGTATTCGTAACAACAATACCCGCCGCCTGTGCTGCGGCCCCATCGATATGAGTATACCCCACACCAAAGTTCCCCATAAATTTGGTTCGCGCATTCATCCCATCAAATACATCCGCACCGATTTTATCAGTAACTGTCGGAAGAATTGCATCATAAGTTTGCAACGCATCTCGAAACTGAGCAGTGGTCATCGCGACGTCTGAAGTATTGAATGTTACATCATACTTTTTTTGAAGCTCGGTTTCGACGGCGGCTGGCCATCTGCGACTAACAAGTACTTTTGGTTGTGACATATTTTTGACCTTATAAAACGCTGGCGATTGTTTCGCCGATATCAGATGGATGGCGTGCAACAGTTACGCCTGCGGCAGATAGAATTTCAACCTTCTCACTGGCACTTTCTCCAAAGGCGGAAATGATTGCGCCCGCGTGCCCCATCGTGCGACCCTTAGGCGCTGTTAAACCCGCGACATACGCCACAACCGGCTTCGTCATGTGATCGCGAATATATTCAGCGGCCTCCGCTTCTTGCGGCCCTCCGATTTCACCGATTAGTGCGATAACTTTGGTGTCAGCATCATTTTCAAATAGCTCAAGAATATCACGAAATGATGACCCATTAATCGGATCGCCACCAATGCCAACAGATGTTGAAACACCAATGCCAAGGTCCGCCAGCTGCGAGGCAGCTTCATACCCCAAAGTACCCGAACGACCGACAATTCCGACAGGACCCTCTTTATAAATATGAGGCGGCATGATGCCCAAGAAACCTTTGCCTGGTGATATTGTTCCGGCACAATTTGGGCCCGTTAAAACCATGCGCTTTTCTTCACGATACCGTTTCATGTAACGTTTGACGCGCATCATATCTTGGGCTGGAATACCATCTGTAATACAAACACAATATTCGATACCCGCATCAGCTGCTTCCATAATTGAATCAGCGGCAAAAGGAGGTGGTACAAAAACCAGACTTGCCTGTGCCCCAGTCGCTTCTACAGCGTCCTTCACTGTGTTGAAAACAGGGACACCATTTACCACTTCACCGCCTTTGCCAGGGGTTACACCAGCAACGACGTTGGTGCCATAATCCATCATCTCTTGGGTGTGAAACTGCGCCATACGGCCGGTGATGCCTTGAACCAGAACCTTGGTCTCTTTATCTATCAAAATACTCATGATGTCGCCTTTGTGTTGTCTGCTTTCCATGCGGCCACGGAACGATCTGCTGCTTCTTTAAGAGTTGCTGCGCGGATGATTGGTAAGCCACTGTCAGCCAAAATCTTCTGACCCTCTGCCACATTCGTGCCAGACAGGCGTACAATAACCGGGATGTCTATTGGCTCGTCACGCAATGCTTGAACAACACCCTCTGCCACCCAATCACAACGATTAATACCTGCGAAAATATTAACCAAAATCGCCTCAACCTTTGGATCAGATCGCACCAAACGAAATGCTTTGCCAACCCGCTCAGGTGTCGCCCCACCGCCAATATCAAGGAAGTTCGCAGGATC
>JGI20152J14361_10001473_pt1 | contig 15256 bp, 14 predicted proteins | sample COG_02_FD_14361 | JGI IMG/M metagenome (IMG submission 14361)
TTCAAATATTCTAATGCATGTACATAATAATCTGGCCTAGGTCCAATCAAACTCATATCACCCTTTAAAACATTCAGAATTTGAGGTAATTCATCAATACGCATTTTACGTAAAAATTTACCTAAGGGTGTAATTCTATTTGTTTCAATTGGATCATCATATTTTCTAGTAATTTCTTTAACACTTGTCATAGTGCGAAATTTAATTGCAAAAAATAATTCACAATTCTTACCCATACGTTTCTGAATGAAAAACAATTTACCTTGATTAAAAAATAGATTAAAAACTAATAAACATATTACAATTGTAAAAAATAAAGGAAGTAGTAATAGGCTCAAAACAATGTCAAATATTCGTTTGTTGATCCAAAATAACTTATTTCCATATAAATTTTGAGAATTTTTTTCCATTTTTATATCATATCTTTTTGGTATCAAATTAATACAGTACCAAATTAAAATAATTAATCAATTATTATTAATATACCCTAAAATATAACATCTAAAGAAAATTTTATTATGCAACTTATTATTTTGATCAATGGGGATAGATTTAATTCTATTTTTTGAAAAAACTTTTAAACCATAAGTAGTAAAATTATGCTTGAAATCTGCTATCAGCTTTCTGTTATTTTTAGTCAATTTTATAAATAAGCATATTTACAAAAAAATTTTACTCAAATTTATAATTTGATGCTACATTCTTAATAGCCTCGACATAACCATGAACACTACCACAATCAAAACGTTTACCATTTAAAAGTACTGTCTCAACAATATTATTTTCTGCCTGCACGTTTATAGAATCCGCAAATGGACACCGGCGACCATTAACCATATCGACACGTTCAGGATCCACATCAACCAAATGAACCTGATTTTTTTGGGCTAAAAGTACAGCGTTGGTCAGACCAACGTAGCCTATGCCAGCTACAGCTATTTTCAAAGTGTTCACCTCTTACCGTGAGTTAGAAGTTCTATATTAAGAATATTTAATCAATCTTCTAGGCCTTGGTATGCAAATGATTCAATGTGTTGGCTCAATGATTGGCTTTGTTTCCAGCCTAGTTTTTTTATTTTATCGGTCCGGAGTTCACCATCCATCCGGTTAGCAGCCGACGATGGCTGAAATTCAGGTTCACATCCAAAAGCTCTGCATACATCAATAATTGAGTAAGATTCATCTGCACCAATGCCATAGCCGTCACCAGCCCCTTTCGCTGCCGCCAGAAGAACTCCATTGGTAATATCGTCGACATGGGTAAAGTTACGTCGTTGTGTGCCCGGCCTATTTATTGGCAATTTAGTAGCCCCATTAGATACCAAGTCCTTGAATTTTCCAATCACCGTCGAATATTTACCTGTCCGCAATTCTCGCCCACCATAAACATTATAAAAATATACAATTGAGAAGGGCAGATCGTACCATTTTGAGAAGTCAATGAGCAATTCAGTATTTAAAGATTTTGCAGCGGTATAAGGTGCCAGATGCCGTCCCTTGCCACTATCCGCAAATTTGGTGCTTGAGCCTGAGTAAATCAATTTTGCGCCAGAATTATGCCAGAAATTAAGTAAAGATGAAAAAGGTTTATAAATATTTGAAAGCGCAACATGAGGTTCAACCAAACTTTGCTCTACGCGACTGTACTCGCCAAAATGAAATATAAAATCAAACTCTTTTGAACCAAATATCTCTACTATATCGGCAACTTGACCTTCAATATAGGATACGCCTGAAATATGATTTTCTACACGGCCAGAAATATAATTATCTAAAGAAATCAATTCTTTACATACGGGTACAAGTTTCTGAGCCAAATGCGAGCCCACAAACCCAGCACCACCAGTAATAAGGACTCTTTTTTGACAAAACTTGTTAACTACAAGATCACGCTTCACTTTTTTTGCCTTTCTCGTTGTCACTATTTATCTAGGTGGTTATTAAGGCTTATAATCCACTAACTCTCAAGAAAAATAGTTAAATTATAAAGATGGTCTCTTTACCTAGATATTTGGTACGAAACTGAGTGTGTAATTCATTTCATTCATTTGGTCGATGATTCATCAAGGATTCTGTAGATGCTTTTTTTCAAGTTCTAGCTTCACTAAGTCCTAATCAGACCAAAGTTTCTAAAGTCATTTTTTTCAAAGATTAAGACATTTTTTCTTCACTTAGATTTCCAAGAAACTTTCCATAACCATTCTTTCCAAACTTGTCAGAGCGTGTTTTTATTTGTTGTTCTGAAATCCACTTATGCTGAAATGCTACTGCATCAGGCGAACCAACCTGCAGACCTTGGCGCTCCGTTAAAGTCCGTACAAAGTTGCTTGCGTCTAAAAGAGAGGCATGGGTGCCTGTATCAAGCCATGCATAACCTTGACCCAGTTTTTTAACACTCATTTTGCCATCTTGTAAGTAAGATTCAAGTAATGAAACAATTTCAAATTCGCCACGTTCAGAGGGTACAATTGATTTTGCGCGCTCGGGTGCTGTGTCATCAACAAAGTATAAACCCGTCACCGCATAACTGGATGGAGGCACTTTAGGTTTTTCAATAATTCTTTTCACGTTTCCATCAGCATCAAAATCTAAAACGCCGTAGCGCTCCGGATCTGAGACATGGTAGCCAAATACTGTTGCCCCTGATATTTGCTCATCTGCCGCGGTCAAAACTCCTGGTAAACCATGACCAAAAAATATGTTATCCCCAAGCACCATTGCCGATGACGCCCCTGCCAAAAAGTCTTCTGCAATAATGAATGCCTGCGCCAATCCCTCTGGATTGGACTGAATTTCATAACAAAGACTAATTCCCCACTGGCTCCCGTCACCGAGCAGACGTTTGAATTGCGCCTGATCTTCTGCGGTAGTGATAATTAGAATATCGCGAATTCCTATAAACATGAGAACTGTCAGTGGATAATAAATCATTGGTTTATCATAGATTGGCAGCAATTGTTTTGAGACAGAAAGAGTGAGTGGATATAGCCGCGTTCCAGATCCACCAGCCAGAATAATGCCCTTACGCTGAGTCATACTATCACCTTTAACTCTTTTAGTATTTCTCTTAATCCCATACGCCAATCAGGTTGGTCAATCCCAAATATACTTTTCGTCTTGCTGAAATCCATGCGTGAATTAAGTGGACGTTTTACTATTGTTGGATATTCCAAAGTTGAGATCGGGTTAACTGTCACCGAACGAGCCGATTGAGCAAATATTTCCAAAGCAAAATCTGCCCAGCTAACATTGGGCATACCACTGTAATGATAAACTCCTGATTTTGTGGGGTCTTTTTGCAATTGATGTGCAATTCTTAAACAAGCCATAGCAATGTCGCGCGCTGGCGTTGGCCCACCAATTTGATCCGCAACTACACTAAAAGTATCCTGTGTTTCAGATAGGCTCAACATAGTTTTTATGAAATTACCACCATGTGCAGATACCACCCAAGATGTACGTATAATGGCGTAGTTAGCCCCACTTTTCCGAATGCCCTCTTCTCCAATCAATTTACTACGTCCATAAGCATTCTGCGGAGCCGTCACATCATCAGGTTGCCAAGAAACTTCTCCAGATCCCTCAAAGACATAATCTGTTGAAATATGTATCATAGGTATTCCCAAGATTGAACAGGTTTCCGCAATGGCAGTAGGTGTATGACCATTGATGATCGTGGCTAACTCTTCATCTTCTTCAGCCTTATCGACAGCCGTATAAGCTGCCGCATTAATGACAACATTTGGCGCTAAATTCTTGATCACTTGCGTGCAAGCAACTGGGTCTGACAGATCAGCCTGACCTCGTCCCAATGTAAAGACATCATTTGACTGTTGCAGCTCATTTCCAACTTGGCCTGTCTTGCCAAAGACAAGAATCATAGTCTTACGCCCAATCGCTGGCCTACCCCAGAACGGTCAAGTAAAGGCCGCCACCAATCTTCATTGTCCAAATACCATCGAACCGTTTTTTTTAATCCTTCATCTACAGTAATCGATGGCCTCCAACCCAATTCGTCTTGAATACGACTAGGATCGATTGCATAGCGAGAATCGTGCCCAGGTCGGTCACTTACATATATAATTAAATCGGCATACCTACCGCTTACACGTGGTTTCAGTCGGTCCAGAATAGAGCATAGAGTTTGAACAATTTCCAGATTGGTCCTCTCATTCCTACCACCGATGTTATAGCTACGGCCTACTACTCCCTTTTCAAGGACCAGAAGAAGAGCGTCCGCGTGGTCATCTACGTACAACCAGTCACGTATATTCAAACCGTCACCGTATATTGGCAAAGGCTTGCCTGCCAGCGCGTTAAGGATCACGACAGGGATTAGCTTTTCTGGGAAATGATAAGGTCCATAATTGTTGGAACAATTTGTAAGAACAACAGGCAAGTCATAGCTTTCATGCCACGCACGGACCAGATGATCAGCACCGGCTTTGGATGCTGAATACGGACTGCGAGGATCATAAGGAGTATCCTCCGTGAATAAAACGGTTGGATCGCTCGGTAGGCTACCGAACACCTCATCTGTACTAATGTGATGGAACCTAAACCCATTGGGACAGCCGTGGTACTGCCAATAGCTACGGGTAGCCTCCAGCATATTTAGTGTACCGTTAATGTTAGTTTTGATAAAAGTAGCAGGATCATCGATAGAACGATCTACATGGGATTCTGCTGCCAAATGCATTACGGCATCTGGAAAATGGCGAGCGAATACCTCGTCCAGTCCCGAACGATCGCAGATATCAACTTTTTCAAACACATAATTTGGGTTATCCTGAATAGAGACTACGTTCTCTAAACAGGCCGCATAGGTCAGCGCGTCAACATTAACTACCGAATGCCCTCGCTCAATCGCTAAACGAGTTACTGCAGATCCAATAAAACCTGCCCCACCCGTCACTAAAATTTTCATGATTTTTCACCAAAAATAAAAGGACTCACAAATCCTGCTAGCGGAGACGCACTGGCATCTTTATCACTCAAAATTGGATTGCCTTTAAAAGGCCAATTTATATCTATAGATGGATCATTCCACAGAAGCGTCCCTTCCGTTTCAGGTACATAATAATCTGTACATTTGTACACAATCTCACTGTTGTTCTGTAAAGTCAAAAACCCGTGTGCAAAACCAACAGGAATATATAATTGATATCCATTTTCGGCAGATAATTCATACCCAACCCATTCACCATAAGTTTGACTGCCCTTACGAATATCAACCGCAACATCAAAAATAGCCCCACGACCGCAGCGTACCAATTTCCCTTGTGCATGCGGTGGTGCCTGAAAGTGTAAGCCTCGTATTGTGCCTATACTAAGCGATAGGGAATGATTATCCTGTACAAATTCAACCCCTATACCAAAATCATAGTAAGTTCTTAAACTATACGTCTCTGCAAAAAACCCACGGTCATCACGATACTTTTTGGGCTTTAAAAGAAACAATCCTTCTATAGCGGGCTTTATTACTGTCATCAGAATCCTGCTCCCAATTCAATTTAAAATACACCAAGATCTGGAGTTTAGTTTTTCGACCTAAGAAACTTAAAAGCTTTTAAACTGTTATATTTATGAACTAATCGAAGAGACCGGTGCAACCCTCCTTTTTTAACATGTTTAGTAGGTCTCATTATGGAATAAGCTTCCAAAAATATGATTAAGTAATTTTGCCAGCACTGATATCTCAACAAAATATCTAACATATTCCAGCCAATATAAGCCACAAAACAGTAGAATCTTTTACTTAATAGATGCTAACGCTCCTCCAATTAATAGTGTGAGCACATAATGGACATCAAGTCAAAGTTCAGTTTCATTCCATAACACGCATAAACCGTCATATTTCTGATGTACTAATAAATTATAAACTACCAAAAACACAGACTAAAATTACTTTATCAGTTCAAAAAATATAAAATTTTACTTTTTCCAAAGTAAATCAACAAGGTGTCAATGATTACTTTAATCTCTCTTAGCGCGGTTTGCGGTGCGGCTTCCTAAAAGTCTTTGTTTTAAAACTACAAGTGGATTCCAAAGTTTTGAAAAAGCTCGCTTGGCAAGACCTTGGGGACGCCAAGTAGTGCTTGCATACTGAACGTTTCTTGTTCCGTCATCAAGCGTATATGCATATGCAGCGATTGAAGTTCTAAGGCGGTCTTGTGGGAAAGTGATTTTTTTGTATCCATGAAGTGTGTGGGGCTTTGTTAGCATTACAACCAATCGATTATCTTCCGGAGCAATCGATGATCGTGCTCCTGTATCTTTGTGCTCTAGATCCAAGTGGCCTCCCCAAGCCTCTTGGTACTCAGGGTTTAGGTAGAGTAAAATATTGAGTTCACGAATCCATTCAGTCTTTGCGGGATGACGAGTGAAGTCTGCATGCATTTCCAGAAAAGATCCCTTTCCACCTTGATGCAATCCACCACCCGTAAAACTATCGTCTAGAAATAAGTCTATGCCCACAATTTTTCGTAAGATGTCTCTAAAGCGATCGGAGAGCAGCTCGTCGCGTAACTGGCAAGAAGCTTCAGATATTTCCTCAAGCTTAGGATTTTCCATTTTGTTCTTCGCAAACATAAAATCAGAGGATTGTTCCGTCGTGGCCACGCCCTTATGGAAACCATTACTGTGCAGTAGTTGAAGGCCTTGCGAAGTTAAAAAATTATCAAGCACAATGTGCTCGAATGGCTCAGCATTTAAATAAGACTTGCTTTTTAAATCGAGATCTTCTTCAAGTATTTTGAAATCTATTAAACTACTCATGGGATAGTTCTCCAAAGGATGGTTCTTGTGCTCACTTTCAATAAACACGTTTATACAAAAAAATTCTAATTAACTAAAAAAATGTATATTTGTTCTATTATCACTGTCAATTCATATTAATTTAATTACGTTCATAACCCTTGCCCTTTACGCATTAAATTAATACCAGAATAAATAATTTTAAAATCTAATTTGATAAGCGCCCAGGAATTGTTGGAAATTAATTGCTCCATATATTTGAAATCCCATTTTGGATTACCAAGCTCAGCTGTACCCTTACGAATATGCCCAAGTCCGAGCAATCCACCACGGATATACTTACGAAATATATTTCCTTGAAGTAAATCTTTATCATAATGAATTATTGCCAATGGTCTTGGACCAACTAAGGACATTCTACCAACTAAAACAGAGAATAATTGAGGTAATTCATCTAGATAAAAGTTTTTAACGATGTTACCAACCACGGTCCTCTCGGAGATAGACCATTCTTTGATATAGGATCTCCAGTCAGAGGGCCCATAGATATCTGTATTAATTGCATCTTTCCGAAAAGATCTAAATTTATATTTCCTAAAAGCTTTTCCTTCTGAAACGGCCATATAATAGTAAAACGGCCAAATTCCAGCGCCTGAATCAAACAGCCCTTCAATAAGATAAGCGATTACAATAATCAAAATAATTGGTGATACTAATAATAATATCAGGCCAGATAATACTTTATCCAAGAATATCTTTGCAAAGGGCAACTTGACAGGCTCATTAAAAGAAAAGCAAATTGCATATTTTTTTTTGTCTTCTTCGCTTAATTCTCGATAAGGAAAAACCTCTTGAGAAAAAAAATCATGATTAACATTCAATTACTTTACTTCCTTAACAATTTTAGCTGGAACACCAGCTATCACCACGTTATCACCATAGCTTTTCGTCACTACCGCACCAGCAGCAACTATGCAATTATTTCCAATATGCACTCCATCCAGAAAAGTTACCTTCGCGCCTACCCAACAGTTATTCCCTATACTGATACCATCACTCTTAGTTTTCGAAAAATTAGCATTTTTATCATCAACAGATACGATATGGTTTTCTGAATGAAATGAAACATATTGGCCTCCAATAACGTTATCTCCAATTACAATTCCACCAACAGAACCAAAATAACAAAACTCTCCAAAACCAGAATGATTTCCTAATTCAAATCCATAGCCTATTTTCTTAATTGAACTAGTACAAGAAACAATTGAATAATCACCAATCTTGGCGAACTCACCAAATTTTACAACATTGTTTGCGTAAGAAATGATTTTAGTATTTTTTCCAAGTGTGCAATACCGACCGAAATTACAATTGGATTTTCCAATAATAGTTACACCTGGGAATAGAAAAAAAATGCCTTTCCCAAAAATTATTCCTCGTAATAGGGCATTCGAATAGGACAATGAGAGGCCTATTAAAAGCTTTAGTGGGACTTCCTTTGATATATTTTTACCAGTGATTTTTTTTGTAATTTTTCTAATAAATGCCTGCATTTATTTCTCCAGTCAGAGACTTTCAAGAATTTTTTTAAGTTTTAAAAGCCTATTCTCTAAAAGTTTATTTGACTTAAATTCACCGGCTTCTTTGTTGCAATGATAGTGCTTTATTATGATGTATGCCCAAAATTGGTTTTCCATTATACCATGTTCATTTAATAAGGTATCTAATAGATCGTCAAGATTTTTAAGTTTTTGTTGCGTAAAATAACTTTCGCTAATTAAGTGTATTTTGTCATAATTCTTGGAATAAATACCAACATTTTCATAATCTACCAAAGAAATCTGTGTAAAACTGTCGGAGCCGTTTTTAGCACAACTAATTAAGTTTTCACACTTATAATCCCCATGTGAAAGGTACCAACTCATAGAAGCATCATTTAGAATACTATCGGCAAATGAAGTAGCGGTTGGAATATTATTTTCTATTGCTTGTAATGCTGTTCTTATTAATGCTTCTGGCGTGTTTGTTGGTTGGATTTGTGCATTTATTTTATTAATTAGTCCTAACGCATCGTTATAATTAGCCGGATGTCCGTTATCTTGAAATGGCAAGAAAATATTTTTTTTTGAAATTCTGACCTCGGGCAATTTAAAGTATTTTGAGTAAATACTTTTTTCTAGGGTCTGATAATTATGATACTCAAGCAAAGCATAATCTTCTTCCTTGAAACTTTTAATAAAGTATTTGGATCGAGGATTTTCGACAACACCAATGAAATTAGAATTTTTATACCAGCTTGTATTGATTAAAGAAAACTCAAATTCTGAGTTGCTTAGCCGGTCAATTTCTTGTTTTGTTGTATTGTTAAGTTTTATCTTAGAATTCTTTAAAAACAGTAGTTGTATTATAAAAAATACGAGGTCAAAAAAATTTACAAGCCTTGATTTTGACATGTACAACATATGACGAAAAAAGAATGAAAAGGTACTTGTAATGTAAATTCTATTTCCCGAAATTGATCTGAAGCAGTTAATTTCTGACATTTTATATTCTAATAATTTTAATAATTACGTTTATGAAAGGCGTTATTCCTAATATGAGAGGTATGTAGTATGGAATCGAAAAATAATAAACTACAGAGATACAACAAATTAGAACTACAAAAGTAAATATAGCGGCGGTAAGAATATAAGAGTCTCTACGCTTCATCTTTAAGAGTACGTTTAATTGGCTGTCTATTAAATTGAATACGACAATAAGAATAAGAACATAAACATAATTCCAAAAAGAGGGGTCCCACTCGTAGTCGTGGATGAAGAACCCCCATATGGTTGTCCAAAAAATAATAACAAAGACTCCAAAAGTTGCTATAATCATTAATCCCAGTAAAATTTTTATAAATATAGTACGATAATTAGAAACCTGATTATTACTGTCAAAGAGCGCCCCGATAGTTTTGGTTTCCAATATAAATAAAATCAAATTTAATGGCCCAAGAATTGACTGAATAAGCCTTGTATAAGCAAGATAAATAGATGCATTAGGTAAAGATCCCAAAAATGAATAGGAGACTGATGTTACAATTTGGATAAGCGAAGCTTTTCCGAGATCAGAGTTTTTTAAGGGTAACCCTGTTAGATATATCTTTATGCTCTTAAAGTTAGCATTTAGTCGAAAAAATGTTACAATATTAATTAGAAGAGAACATCCAAGTAGAAAAAAAGAAGCGCAAATTATACAAAATGTTAGCCCTAGTGGTATCAGTGTTTTTATCCCACAAATTATCGCTATAATTATTAAAAGATTACATATTATACTGTAATTTAAAAAGCTTTTCCAAAACCTTTGATACAAATAACTCACTCGATAATGTAAATCAAAAAATAAGACGGCAATGGCTATCAAAAAGTAAAAATTATTATAAAATACTCCAAAACTTAGGCTGATTACTACAGAAAATAGTAGGATCAAAATACATAGAGAAGCTAGTATAGAAATCACCATTTTATCTTGTGCGCGGCCACTCAATTTACATCTCATAATATGAGTGAAAAAACTATTATTTAAAAAGATCCCAAATCCCAATATAGTAAAATAAATGGTTGCATACTCACCAAAAGCATTAATGCCAATATAATTGAACAAGAATAAATTAAGAGTAAAATTACGAGCACTAGCTGTTACTTGGTTCGTTAGTATAACCATTACAAACGCAACGTTTCTTTGTATTGGTGGCACACATAGTCCCAAGTTAATTCGTTTTTCACGCGAAAGAAAACCTTTTCTGGCTTCCTTTCCGAAATCTTATCAAAAAGAATTTTCAAAGATTTTGTATCTCTAAAGTACAAACCCTGTCCGTCTAAAACCCATTTATTAAATGGATTATCGTGCGCTATTATATTGGCGGAATGTTGCATTGCTTCAACAAGTGATGGGTTTGTACCACCCACAGAGTGGCCGTGTACATAACACGCGGCATTACCTCTCAATTCTAAAACCTTTTGTTGCTCATAAATTGCCCCTGGAGTTTTAATGTTGGAATACTTATTTAGTTTATATAATAACATTTTGTGATGTGAATTTTTAGGATCTAAATTACCGAGTATCACCAAGTCGTGACTTTTTTTCAGCTTTGAGTTTATGAATGCGTCTATAATTGTATCTAAATTATTTTCTGGCACTATACGGCATACTGTTAATATATAGGGTTTTTTAGGGGTTTTATTTTTTGAGCTACTAGTTTTTTGTTCCGTCTCGCCTCCATAACCAATCACTATTGGCTTCTTTTTTTTCAATAATCCTGGGTATTTAGTTTCAAGAAGGCGTTTAATTTCTGGATGATCTGCAATTACTATGTCTGAAAATAAAATAGCAAAAAACTCATTTACTCTCAGCCAAAGTTTAGCAAGTTTACCATATTTACTGCGATCATATTCAATGCCATCCATATTGACGATTACGTAATTTCCAAGAAGTTTCAAAATTATATTAAATAGACCTGTGTTATAACCCAAAACTAAAACAGTTGACTTCACTGTTGTGGAAAAACTGACAAGATCAAAAAGTATTGAACCTAGTGATCCTGTTATTGGAACTCCAATTTTTTTTTGGGATACACCCGACCACACAGCTTTACGAAAAAAAAATCCCCTATACTGACAAGCAACTGTAACTTCTTTATTCTTTTCAACAAGAAAAAGGGCTAGCTTTTGTGCTAACGTTTCAAAGCCGCCATGTGAGGCCGGAACTCCACGTGTACCAAGGATAGTAAGTTTTTTTGCCTTCATTATTTATCCCGTTTTCTTCCAATTTTCAACCATATTGACTTGAAAGGTTTCAAATGAAAAATCTTTTGCTCTTTCTACACCAGCAACCTCAATTTTTTTAATTTGAACTTCTTCCATATCTAAAAATTCTATCATTTTATTTTTTAGATCCATCCTATTTTCACTTTCAAATAATCCCATTTCCAGATCTTTATAATTAAGTATTTCTATAAAGGTTGGTTGATTGCTTGCAATTACAGGTATTCCATTGGCTAAAGCTTCAATAACAACCAAGCCAAAAGGCTCTTTTTCCTTAGATGGTACTATCAAGCAGTCAATATCGCTGTAGTTCTTAGCCATATTTAAGGAAAAACCTCTAAACTGGGTAACAGACTTTAAATCTAATCTATTAACCAAGCTTGCTAACTCAGTATAAAAATATTCTTTACCAACATACGCATCACCAAAAAAATGGACCTCAAAAGGCTTGTTAGAAGATGAACAGACTAGATTGGCAGCATTTGGAATAATTTCTTGCCCTTTCCATGAATTAAACCTGCCCACATATGCAAATATAAATGGTGCAGATTTTTTGCGCTTGGACCTATCTAATCCTTCTATAGTTTTGTCTGGATGTACGAAGTTTGGTATCATTATTGAATTTGGCAATCGCATTGCATCATTAAGCCATGTTGAGACTGCAATTATTTGAAATTTTTTCCCAAATGTCTTTGCAATCAACCTATAGGTCAGCCGCAAAATCTTAGGGGGCAATTCATGAACATGTAGGACCACTATTTTATTGAGTAATAAGCCTAAAAAAATAAATTGAGGCATTTTCACTGTGGATATATAAACTTTTTGCGCTTTCTTTATTGTGCTATAAAATCTAACTAAGTCTCTAATTAGCAGTACTAAGTCTAAAAAATAATATAATATATTAGTTCTTTTGTAAATTTTTGAGAATTTTTTAATTTCAACTTTAAAACCAGCCTCCGATATTTTTTTTTCAAGCAAACCAGCAGTAGGTAAAATTATTTTGTCATTTTTGTTCACAAGACTCACTGCCGTGCCCCAAAAAACAACATCTGACCCATACCATTCAGAACCCTGATGTATAAATACATTCATTTCAAATTATTACCTTTACCAAATCATCAACAGTTTTATCCCAGTTCGCGGCAGATCTAAATTCACGTACTAGTTTTTCTCGTTCTTCTGAATATTCAACACGATCCATGAGCAACCACTCCCTGTAACAGACGCGTAATTGATCACTCATTCTTTTAACCATAACTTGGTGATCTACTGAGAATTCAACATCAAGTGAGTGCCCTCTAGATACAAAACTTGGTCCACTTTTAGCTACCGTAATTGTTTGCAAACCCAGTGAGAGAGCTTCAGCTACGACTAGTCCCTGCGACTCCAGGCTTGGATACAGAAAACAATCTGATTGAACGTATATAGTCTCTAAATTAGGTTGTGGTACCCATTCGACAATTTCAATCTTTGACATCAGCTCTGCACTACAAAAGCGCCTTGAATATTTATGGAACTTATTTGAACCTACAAGCTTTACTTTAAACTGGTCCTTAGCCACAAAGGCATCGTTGATGGCCTGAAAAAACAACTTTATCCCCTTCAGGTCTATTGGTCTACCTACAAAAAGCACTGTAAATCTTTTAGATTTTTCAAATCTTGGGAATTCCACTTTTGAAAGTGATGAATTAGCCAGTGGAATGGTATATATCTTAGACTTTTTAGCCAAAAATGGTGGAGCAATATCATTGTTCCAATAAAAGATAATATCTGAGGATTTAATTGCTTTCTTAAGGTTTGGATCAAAAACCCAAAACATAGTTTTAAAAAAATATTTGATCCTATCTCCTAGGATATTAACAAATGAGGAACTAAAATAACCCGGCATCAGGGGATGGTGACCTACAGGTCCCCACACTATCTTTTTTATAACTCTGTTTTTCCTAAAAAAATGTGGCGCCCAATCGGCATGAAAGTTAAAATTCCAGACTGTCAAATATTTTTTTTTGTCAGAGAAGTATCTATTTACAGCTTTAGAAACAAAGAATTGCCACAAATAATAGTAGAGTATAATCCCTCTGTTCTTTTTTTTATAAAATCTAAATAAATAGGGGATTTCGATACCCTCTATATTACACCCCAAAAAGTCTGGGTCTCGTTTTAATTTACTGACATTGTTTAATCTTGTAAAAATTACTAAGTTTTCTTGATATTTTTCAAATAGCCTCTTAGCAGTTTCATATCCGGTGCCATCTTCTGACCCTTTATTTTTTTCAATTTTATAAACGACAAATGCTAACACTTAACTGCCCTTTCCAGATGATCTTTCGTAAGTAGAATGTTTAATCACCGAAGCGTCTATCCATGCAAACTATCTTTTATTAGCTTAAGCTACACACTTCTAAGTTCAAACGTTATTACAGATCAAAATTTGTTCTACAAGCAATGCCAGTCTTTTATTTTACTTATCAAAATTTAAAACTTTACTGGAGAATTCGTGTGATATTCGTGCCACTTTTAAAAAGATTATCGCTATTTTAAATGGAGACCATCATGATTTAAAAGGTTACAACATTTCTGCCAACTGCAGTTTGGGAGCTCCTACCCAACTTTTTTAGTTTCAGTTTAATAATTTAGAAAAATAACGTTAGTTCAAAAGAGCTAACTGTTTTCCGAATTCTTGTATCCATTTATCACTTGAAAAATACTGACCCGCTTTTCCAGCCGTGTGATATTTTTTTGGTTTTTTCAATATATCTTCAACTATGTGAATAATTTCTGATGGTCTATTAACGTCTACTTTTGATCCAATCCCTAACTCCGCAGCAAAATCTAAAAAATTAGTCTCTTCCGAAAAAATTGGATATAAACCAAAAGTCATTGCTTCCATCAGAGATAAAGGCAAACCTTCACTTCTAGACAATAGCATAAAAATATTATGTTTTTGAAATAAGTTTTCTCGAGCCTCATCATAAATTGGCCCAAGAACCGATAATTTTGTAATTGAAGTATTTCCTAATTCTTCAAGTATCTTTTGCTTTGTAGAACTATGAACAATCCCAGCAAAGGTAACTTTATTGATATTTGTTTGTTTTGCTAAACATCGTAAAAATTTTAATTTACGGTCAATTCCTTTGCCATAAAAATCATCTCTTCCAAGGTATAAGAAACTTAATTGTTCGTTCCTTTCTCTATTTAGCTTTATTGTTTGACTCGGAATATAAGCTGGTAAGACTGCAATATTTTGCTTTTTAAAAATTGACTGGGGGAGTTCATGTTTTGTATGTATGAAGACTTTCGAAGCCTTTTTTAAGAGATATTTCTCTATAATTACTAAATAGATTAATCTATGCAATTTACGTAATGAGAAAAGGGCCTTGCTGTTCAAGGTTCCATGCGAGAAAACAACATATTTACGCTTCCTGAAGCGCAGAATCATCATAAATAAAGAGAGATATGGGCTCATACAGCCATTAAAAGCGTATATTGTATTCTTGTTTTCACAAGATACTATTTTTAGAAACTGCAAGATACAGCTTGGTACTCGCTTCACATATTGGTGATCCGCCGATGAACCTTTATTTTCTTTGGATAGGCCAAAGTAGCTTACGTTGTAATTATTATCTTTCAGGATTTTTAAAGTATTTATCCCAAAATTTGTGATGCCATTCGATTTATGCTTGGTAGCCGAGCCA
>JGI20152J14361_10001477_pt1 | contig 15221 bp, 15 predicted proteins | sample COG_02_FD_14361 | JGI IMG/M metagenome (IMG submission 14361)
CAGTGTAAGTCGCTCTGGATCGTTGCGCGCCCAGACAGCATGGGCGGTAGTAAAGATGCGTTCTTGGGCAATGTGACGCTTAAAAGTTGCTCGATCATAATAGGATCTTGGGATTGAATAAAGTCGTTCAAATCATTGATATTGTTAGATAAAGATATTGGCGTTAATGCATCTCCCCGCGTCTCCTGATGCAGGCTGGCCAGTAGCGTCAGCGCCGAGTCCATCGTAAGGGGCGGGGCTAAAACGGCTTTTGGGGCGAGGTCCTCAAGCAGTATCCAGGGCTCGACCTCACTCGATGGGGCAATAGACCAGCAATGGGGCGTTGCAATCGGCAGCTTTGGCGCGAGCGCGCGATAGAACGCGGCTTCACGCTCCAAGCTTTTGAAGCGGGTGGCGATATCACGCGTTTTGGACAGCGCGGCGCCCTTGTAAATCACCGTTTCTGCCTGAACTGGGTCCTGTCCTTCACCCTCGGCGGTAAACCATAACCGCAGCACCTGTGCCATATGGCCATCGGTCAGGGACTCAACGGCGGTGAGCGTGACCGGGCGCCCCAATTGGGTGGATAAAAATTCATCCGTCAGCCGCGCCGGATGGGTAAAGACTGGTTCCACCCGGTTTGGTTTTTGGTCTAAACCCATCGAAGGGCCCGCCGCGTCGTTGGTGTCTTGTGAGTTGATGCGTTATCTCGCTCAAGGGTTGGGCCAAAGCGTTTAATCATGAAGGTCTGGAGCGCCGTATTGCGGATCTAGATCTGCTGATTGGGCAGCGCGCATGGCTTTTGGTTCGGTTTTGATCGCGGCGCGCGCCTTAAAAGGACACGGCGCGCTGTCGCACCGGCTCGTTCTGCTCATTTCGGATCTCGATTTGAGCGATTCGAGCGGCCCAGTCGATCGCAATCCAACCGAAATTTGCCTCGTAAAATGCCGAATCGAGCAGGGTTGAGCCGGTTTCCTCCGTAATCACCGCCGCAATTTGACTGAGCGGCAGGTTCAGCGAGGAGGTGGTCATTTCTAAAATAGCGTCAGCCTCGCCTGTTTGGGCTTGATACAAGCCGGCTAGGTGACGGTCGCCAGAAACAATTATCGTTTGCCCTGCGGTCGTGCCAAGCAGGGCCAAGAGACGCTGTTGCTCGCGTGGCAGCATGCGCCAGGCTTCCCATTGGTGACCATCGGCTAAGACCTGCACCGAGCTTACCAAGATGCGCAGCGCGGCGGGTNCATTAAGGGTCTCGGTTAACCATTGCCATTGGGCGCCCCCAAGCATNGATTGCTTGGGATCATCGGTTGGAATGTAGCGTCCAACCAGCGGTGGTATCCAGGGGGTCTTGAGTGCGGTTCTAAAGAATCGGGTATCCAGCAAAATGATTTGAACCCGCTGATCGCCTTCACCGATCATGACCGCGCGATAAATACCCGGTCGAGAGACGCTCGGATCGGCTGGGGCAATTTGCCAGAAAGACTCAAATAAGCGCTCGGATTGCGCTTTATGGGCAAACGCCCCGCCGGCGTCGTTCAAGCCGTAGTCGTGGTCATCCCAGGTAGCCAGGATTGGGATGTTGCGGGCAAGGTTTTGAAACTCGGGTGCGCGGGCGAGGTCCTCATAGGCGGCTTCCAGGGACGCAAGCGCTGGGTCGTCCGATTCATCGGCGGCATAAATGTTATCGCCGCCAAAGATGAAGACATCCGGTTTGGCCTCGGTAATGACATCCAGAATGGCCAAAGATTTTGCCGTGTCCAAGCAGCTACCAATGGCGATGGTCTGCAGTGGGTTTGTGGGCGCGGACAAGAGCTGGATATTTTGCGCGGCATTCGAGCCACTGTAACTGAGAATTGCAGCCCCGATCAGGGCTGTGGTGAAATGCTTTAACATGGTTTTTGTTTTCCGGATTAATGGGCAGGGTTGCGTGCTTGGAGTGTGCCGCGCGTTGGCAAGGCGAGCAAGTCGTCTCCAAGCCGCTTTCTTTTCAGTCCGGAGTTTGACAGCATTTCGATCCATTGTAGAGTTGGATCGCGTTGGACGTGGCCTTAGCGATCCGGGCAATCCCGATGCGAGAAGGCCTGCTTCTAAGAAGGCGCCGGACTTTAAGCAATTGCCGCCCAAGGGAAGGCAGTGTGCCGCGCGAGTGGGTAAAATCGATCAGGAAAATGAGCGTATGTTATGACTTTTGTGCCGTTGGTCTTTAAGCGTAGGAACCCAGAAGACGCCAGTGCCTTTGCCTCGGCGCATGCGGTCACGATGGCGGCGCGGCGCTCCGTGCGCACCTTCTCAACCGATCCCGTCCCTGAATCGGTCATTATGGATTGTGTGCGAGCAGCCTGCACCGCGCCCAGCGGCGCCAACTGCCAACCCTGGCACTTTGTCGTGGTGTCAGACCCCGCCAAGAAGCGGGATATCCGACTGGCCGCAGAAGCTGAGGAGCGGGCTTTTTATGACCGACGGGCCTCTCAAGTGTGGCTCGACGCGCTTGCCCCCTTGGGAACAGACGCGGAAAAGCCGTTTTTGGAGGTCGCGCCTTACTTGATCGCGATTTTTCAAGAACGTTTTGCGCAGGATGAGACGGGTGAGAAAACCAAAAACTACTATGCGCCAGAATCGGTGGGAATCGCCACCGGTATCCTCATTGGTGCGCTGCATCAGGCGGGCCTTGCGTGTTTGACCCACACGCCGAGCCCAATGGGTTTTTTACAAAGTGCCTTAGGCCGCCCCGTAAACGAACGCCCATTTCTGTTATTGGTAGTGGGTTATCCAGCAGAGGGTGCGGTAGTTCCCGACATAAGCCGAAAGCCGTTCAATCAAGTTGTCACGCAGATCTAATCAGCTGGGCGTGGCGGTAGAGGACTGTTTCGCGGTTTGATTCCGAAGGCTGATCAGATCTGCGAGGATATGACCCGCTTCGACGACATAGGCGTCGGGTTCTTCAGGGGTGTCCTCGGAGGCAGCCTCGTCTGTTTCAGCATTGCCCGCGAGGGCGTTCTCATCTTCAGCAGGCGCAGTAGGGCTCGCCTGCTCGAGGGCAATCACAGCGGCGTCATCCTGCGCGACAATGGCGTTTTCAGCCTCGCTCGCAATGGCCTCGGCGTTTTTGATCGGCGCATCAGGCGGCAGTAGTGGGTCGACAACAGTGCTCTCTGAGGCCAGCGTCTCTGCTTCTTCGAGTTCCTCAAGGTCTGCAATAACCGGCAGGCCTTGGGCTACGCGCTTTTCATTCGTAAGGTCCAGCCAGAAGGTTTTTGCAAGGGCTTGCTCCGCGCGCCGAGTTGCCTCGTTAAGGGAGATCGCTTTGATTTCGCGCCGCATACGGCGGTAGTTGTAGCCGACGTGATGTATTGAAACTCCGGATTGGTTTGCATCCGGTTTTGATGGCGTTTACTCAAGGCAGGCAAAAAGCCAACGACATCGCCCTTAGGCCGATACACAGCAGGGGTGATTTTATCCCAGATAAGGGGCCGGTCGAGGGTGCTCTCCCCAATGGTTTCTGGGTCATAGTCAATCGGATAGGCAATATCCGGGATAATGCCGCGGTGCTGGGTGGACTCACCGCTGATGCGATAAAATTTGGCTTGGGTCATTTTAAGTTGACCGCGCAGTAACGGTTGTAAGGTTTGCACGGTGCCCTTGCCAAAGGTTTGCGTGCCGATGACTAGGCCCCGGCCATAATCTTGAATGGCGCCAGCAAAAATCTCAGAGGCAGACGCGCTTAAGCGGTTGACCAAGACTGCGATCGGACCCGAATATTCAACGCGATAGTCTCGATCGCTGAGGACATCAACCCGATCAGATTTGCTGCGGATTTGAACGGTCGGACCGCGGTCGATAAAGAGGCCGGTTAGGGTTTTTGCTTCCTGGAGTGACCCGCCGCCGTTATCTCTCAAGTCAATAACCACTGCATCGACTTGGGCTGATTCGAGGTCTTTCAAAAGCCGTTTAACGTCGCGTGTGGTACTGCGGTAATTCTCATCGCCATCTTGCAGTGCTTGGAAGTCAACGTAGAAGGTGGGTATTTCAATCACGCCGATTCGGCGAACATTGCCGTATTCTTCAACCTCAATAATCTCTGATTGCGCGGATTGTTCTTCAAGCTCAACCTTATTGCGAACAATCGGAATGACCTTGCTCGAAAAGCCATCAACGGCATTTGCGGGCAAAACCTCAAGGCGAACGATGGTGTCTTTTTTACCGCGAATGAGTTGAACGACATCATCCAATCGCCAACCGATCACATCGACCATTTCGCCTTCATCGCCTTGGCCAACCGCGGTAATCCGGTCGTTGGGTTTGAGCGCTTTGGTCTTATCGGCAGGGCCGGCTGGCACCAGACTCACGATTTGGGTGTATTCGTCCTCAATAGACAGCACGGCTCCAATGCCTTCTAACGACAAACTCATATTGATGTTGAAGTTTTCCGCTGTGGTGGGGGAAAAATATTGGGTGTGCGGATCATAGGTCTTCGCCAGCGCATTGATAAAGACCTGGTAGACATCGTCACTACGCGTTTGTTGGGTCCGGTTCAATCGGTTTTGGTAGCGTTTGAGCAATAAATCCGAGATATCGGCGAGATCTTTGTCAGCAAGCATTAAATTCAAAACGTCATTTTTGATGCGTCGCCGCCACAGGTCATCTAAGGCCGACGCATCCTTGGCCCAGGGCGCCTCAGACCGATCCAGTTCTAAGGTTTCATCGACATCAAACTGATACTGCTCAACGCCTTGCTCAAGTTGACTGACAACCCAGGTGAGGCGCTGGGTTATCTGGGTCTGGTATCGATTGAAAATACTAAATGCTGGCGACAGGTCGCCGCGCCGCAAGGCATTATCGAGGGTAAGCCGGTAGGGCTCGAAAGCGCGAATATCTTGCTCGGAAAAATAGCTCTTACTGGGATCCAGAGCCGATAAATACTCGTCGAAAATGAGCGCTGAGCTTTCGTCATCTAAGAGTTGATAAAGGTAGTGGCGCTCGCGAAGTGCTTTTAAGATATGTCGGGTTGTGGCCTCGTGCTCGGGTAGCGGCGCGAGTTCGGCGGTCTCGTTTATTTGAGGCTCTGTCAGGTTTGCAAAGGCGTTGCCCGCGATAAGCCAAGCCATCAGGAGCATGGCTTGTGCTAACCGCGCGGGGCGTTTGCTAAAACGATTCCTGTTTCGGGTGTTTTGACCTAGATGCGACATAAAAAAACCTTGTGAATCCATAGTTGCGACAAAATTGCGCGTGCTGCTCGTCTGATATGACGCCGCGGGTTTAGGGCGTCGGCCGTACTCCAGTTGTGGTAAAGCCGGTTGGTTGCGCCTACACCTTTCTCCGAATCATACTTCTGACTGTTGGCGCATGCAAAGTGGGCAAAGTTCCCGGCGCCATATGTTCTTTTAGACGCAAATGCGAGTCGGATAGACTCGTTTTAGACGTCCTTCAGGGCGATAAGTTGATCAGTCAAACCTCGATTTCTATGCCATACTCTCGCCTTTAATGTGTTCGAAAACGGTTAATTTAAGGAAGTTGTTATGGGGTCTATTGTTTTTGGGTTGGGTCGGTCGTTGGTTTTGGCAGCAGCGGTGATGACTGCTGGATCAGTTTGGGCGGAAGACGCAGCACCAGTGCCTGCGCCGGATGAGACGATGCAAGCCGAGCGCGGTTATTTCTTTGGGTATTCTTTTGGCAATATGTTGCAGCAAGGCGGCAATCCCGATGTGGATTTAGGCGCCTTATTGCAAGGTATGCAAGACTCCTTGTCTGCGGTGCCGCCTGCCTTAGACTCCGACGCCCAAACGCAAGTGATGGCAATCGTGCGGGAACGTCAGCAAATGATTCAGGCAGAACAACAGGCCTTGGCCGAGAATGAATCCGAGACGAATCTTGCAGCGGGCGCCGCGTTCCTGGCTCAGAATGCGGGCAAGGCGAGCGTCAGCGTGACCGATAGTGGTCTGCAAATTGAGATGCTGACGGAAGGCACGGGCAAGAAGCCATCGGCAACGGATGTTGTTGTGGTGCATTATGAGGGCCGGCTGCTGGATGGTACGGTCTTTGACAGCTCGATTGCGCGGGGTGAGCCAGCAGAGTTCGCCTTGAATCAAGTGATTCCAGGTTGGACCGAAGGCCTACAGTTGATTAAAGCCGGTGGTAAAGCGCGCTTAACGATCCCATCGGATCTGGCCTATGGCCCGGGTGGCGTGCGCAGTATTCCGCCTAATTCCGTTTTGGTGTTTGAGGTTGAGCTGATCGAGGTGAAGAACTAGCCAACGCAAAGAAACTGGTGGGCGACGCTGACCGCGGCGGCGCGTTCCGGTTGTGGTAACTTGATTTAGTCGATGATGATCAGCCCAAGCGGGTTGGTCAGCATCTCGGTTTGAAATCGAGATATTCGAACCCCTGTAAGGTCCATTGTCCTTATATCCAGAGAGTTAAAGCGGGCGTCTTCTAGGTTGGCGCCGGTGAGACGCGCGTTGAACCAGTCAATATTGTCAAGTTCACAATCTGCTAGATTGGCGTCCCTTAAGTCAGCTGCGCAAAAAGAGACTTCTTGAAAGTTGCAGGCGATCAGTTCGCTGCTCGCGAGTTGGCTGTCACTAAAATCACTGAATGAAAAATCACATCGTTCGGCCGTGAAGGCATCGACCCAAACAGTTGGGCTTATGGTTTTACGGCACGAGAATCCTTTCGCGTTCAGTGCTCTGGCGCGACAGTCTAAGAATTGGCAGTCATGCCAGACGCTGTGGCTGAAGTCGACGCCCGAGCAATTGCCCTGAAGGATTTTTGACGCACTGGCGGCAGCAAAGCGAAAGGACGTCGCCTCGCTGAGGTCGTCTCGTGCAAATTGACAATCGATAAAGGTGACCTGGTTTAACGCAGCAGATGCAAGGTCACAGTCAATGAGCTGGCATCGATCAAAGCGGCACTGNTCTATCTTTGATCCTGACCAGGAGCATCGTAAGAAGATGCATTGCTCAAAGTCGATGTCAGATCGATAGCCCTCAACCTTGGTCGCCGTGAAGTCAATGTCCTCAAAGGTTTGCTTTCGAATTGGTTGCAGGTTCATAGCACAGCGCGCGGTGAGGGAAGGTCTGTTAGGGTAGGGTCGACTGCCTTCGAAGTAAAGCGGGCTCAAAAGACCTTGCTGCACTGCGGCAAGTCGAGAACTGCGCGTTTGCCGGCAGCAGGATTCAGTTCTGACCCAAACTCCGGTTAAACTGGCGTCCTGACCCGTGACGGCCCGGCCCATCTTGCCTGACTTTTTTTGGGAAAGGCACTGATCTAAGGACAAGACCATGACTGTGACACGATTTCTTTCGAGCCTGCTGTTTTCAAGCGCCTTCATCTGGGTCGCTGTCGAGTTTTTTGACGTTGAGACCGAGGTGGTCTATGTCTTGTTTATTTTTTCGCTGATATTGATTGGGGCGGCCATGGTGACGGGCCTTTTAATTTCACCCCTATTGCGAAAAATCTTACAACGGCCCGGGTCAAGTTTATTAAGTCAGCTTCGGGCTGGCGTCCACGACTTGGCAGATGCCGAACACCGCGTGCCGCCAATGGATGACCAAGCGGGTGGTCCCGAGGCGGACCGAAGCCAGCCCTCAAAGGGTGACGCCGGACCAGATTCTAAAAGCACTGCGCCTTAGTCTGCTTGCGCAAGGGTTTGAAAAAACCGATCGCCGCGGGGCAAGTAGTAATCTTCATAGTCGACTGAAAACGCAATCGTATGGGCGCGACCGGTTATACGGTCCGCCCCAATCAAGCCAATGTAGCGCGAGTCTTTACTGTTATCTCGATTGTCCCCCAGCATCAGGTATTGCCCTTCAGGCACTGAAACCGGGCCAAAATTGTTGTGTGCGTTTGGCGGCGAGGGCCGCAACATGACTGAACGAACCGAGGCCTTGATGGTTTCCAAATAAAAACGATGGCGATGCCGCTCATAGGCGTTCAAGGCGGGTAGTTGATCTTCAGCCAGCATGGCGTAGTCGGCCATTTGCCCATTGATCTCGAGCTGATTATTAATCAACGCAATACGGTCACCCGGGATGCCAATGACCCGCTTGATCAATAACTCTTCGGTCTCGGGTGAAAAAAAGGTCACGATTTCACCGCGAGCAGGCTGGTTCCAGGTCATTACCCGAATGGCCGATAGCGGTATGCGTAGGCCATAAGCGAGTTTGTTTACGATCACGCGATCGCCATCGAGTATGGTGGGTTTCATAGAGCCCGTTGGAACCTGGTTCCAATCTGCGATCGCAGATCGAAAGAGCACCATCACGACCAAAAATATCAGCAGCCCGCGCCATTCCCGCCAAAACCTGTCTACCATCGATGATCAATCCCAATCCCAGAGCTTCAGTCTAATTGAGTCACTGCTTGATGCAACTGCTCAAAGTACGGCCAGACGTTATTTCGGCATCACGGTTTGTGCGCGCAGGGCGCAACTTTGACAGGGTCGTGAGGCGCGGCAAACCCTGAAATGATGATTTGGGTTTTGGGGGCGCGCGTTGTCTGGGATGGATGTTGAGGAATTGGTTAATGTCCTAGGCTTGGGCGGTGGGCAATGCTTATACTCATGCTTTAAGCTGTCGTTGGAGATCGAAGTGCTGGCTGTGACCACTGAACTGTCGCTCGTTCTCGATTGCGATACACCTATGATTTTCAAACTTGTCCCAAGTCAGGGCGCGGATCAGGTGATTAAAGCCTTGACCTTCGATCTGGAGGGCGGGCTTGAAGAAACCCACTTTTCAGATGGCCATGGTAATCAGTGCGTGCGCGCTCTGATGCTTAAGGGGGCGTCATCATTGCGGGTCTCCTTCGAAGGTCAGCAGATCTCTAATGGTTCAACGAGGGTCGGGCACTTTGTGCCGATTCAGGCGCTGCCCGTTGCGGTGTTGCCGTTTTTGCAGCCCTCCCGGTACTGCGAGGCAGATCAATTTCTGAACATAACGCGGGAAGTCATTACTGACTGCTCGCCTGGGTATGACCAAATCGAGCGGATCTGTTCCTTTGTGCAGACCAAGTTTAGGTATGAGCCTGGCACGAGTGCGACGCCGCGCTCAGCGCTTGACGCAATGCAGGATGATGCCGGGGTCTGCCGAGATTTCGCGCATGTCTCGATCGCTATGTTGCGCAGCATTAGTATTCCCGCGCGCTATGTGGTGGGTTATTTAGAAGGCCTACTGCCTCAAGACGTCCACGCTTGGGGTGAAGCGTACGTCGGCAATCGATGGGTCGCATTTGATGCAACACCGGGTCTTGGGTCGGGGGAGCGCATTGCGATCGCGATTGGGCGGGATGCAGCGGAGGTTGCGATTATGGATCAATTTGGGCCATTGCCGAGTAGCAGCCAGATGCAGGTCTCGGTACGGGTTCAGGATTCGGATTAATCCCTCGTTCCAGTTGAAAGCCTTAGTCTTGAAAACACCATTTGCGATAAAGCATGTGCTTACCCGTTCATCCTGAGCATTTGTGAGGCCACCGGGATAACCGCGTTGATTGCAAGGGCTGTCTAGGTCGCCGTTGGGTCCGTCAAGTCTACGGCAGGCGGTGGTGCGCTTTTGGGAATCGAAAGCGAAGCGCTTTTCCGCCCTTAGACCGCTGGTTGCGCCTCGACGCGGACTTTCACCGACAGATCGACCCGGGTATTCGGCGCTGACAGGTAGGCCCCGGAAACGGGCGGGACATACTTGGGGTCAGGGGCCATGGCCACCGCAATGTGCTGCGCGCCGGTGGGTCGTCCAACGGTGGGGTCAAAGCCGATCCAGCCGTAGTCTGTAAAATAAACTTCAACCCAGGCATGGGTTGCGCCATCAATAGGCTCAAATTGATGGCTTAGGAGGTAACCAGAAACGAAGCGAGCGGGTAGACCGCACCCTCGAACCACCTCGATTAGCAGCCAGGCGAGATCTCGGCAACTCCCACTGCCGAGGGCGAGCGTTTCGAGACAGGTCTGTACCCCAGGCGTCTCGCGAATTTGGTAGGCAATGACCGCTTTGATGTCGGCGCAGAGGGCCTGTAACGCTAAAAACTGTTCGTGGGCGGCACAAGCCCGGCTGAGCCCTTCGGTCAAAGACTGGGGCAGATCGGAAAGCGCGAGGCGGCTTGTTTGATAAGCCTGCAACACGGCTGCCTCGGGCTCAAGGTCATGGTCTAGCACAGGATTGGGCAGCAATTGCGATAGATTCAAGCCGTCAGTTTGGTACTGCTCAAGCGTCAAAGTCGAGACAATGTCCAGCTGCAGGGTGGGTTGATCAAACACCGCTATCGCGACACTGTTGTTAAACGCATCGCGCTGCCAGTACAGCGCCGGTGTCGGTGTGATCGAAAGGCCCGACTGTCGAATTCTTAAATCGAAACCATCCCGCGGTCGCAACAGCAGGCGATGCGGTCGCAGCGTTACGGCTTGATCAAAGGTATAGGTTGTTTGGTGCACAACGTGGATCAATTGCATCAAAAGGCCACGCTAATCCGTTGTCAGGGGCGTTTGATATATGGCGCGCAATGCCGCACATCGCTCAGGTTGATCAAGGTTGGTTGCGAGCAGGCCGAGGAGGTGGGTTTCCACGAGCGCTGCGGCCGAGGGGTATTGGTCAACGGGTAGACCGTTTTGTTCCAAAACAACTGCGCCTTGATCCCCTGAATAATAAAGCCTTGCGCTCATTGTATGGTTTAACTCGCGGCCGTCTGAGACTGTAAAAAGTTTTGTAAACCAAGGTGTTTAATCAGGCCGAGTTGTGTTTCAAGCCAATCGACGTGTTCTTCTTCGTTGCTCAAGATCTTGGCGAATAAATCCCGCGACACAAAATCGTCATGGGACTCAGCGCAGCTGACCGCGGCTCGCAGGACTGGGATGCCAATGTGCTCTAGCGCCAGGTCACACTCGAGCATTTCTTCAACCGTTTCGCCGATGAGAAGCTTGCCGAGGTCTTGAAGATTCGGAAGCCCCTCCAAAAACAGAATGCGCTCCATCAACCAATCGGCATGCATCATTTCTTCGATGGATTCTTCCCGCTCTTTTTCGGCAAGTTTATGGAAACCCTGATCTTTCAGGATTTTCGCATGTAAAAAATATTGGTTTATCGCGGTGAGTTCGTTTTTCAATACCTGATTCAGATAATCAAGAATTTCGGGGTGTAATACCTTCATAAGCGGCTCCGCCGGTCATTGTTACGGTGAATCGCTATTCTAACCGATGTTGTTATCCTCAGCAGCTCTGATCGCATCTACTTGTTGCAATTACGAATCGTTCTCATTTAGAATCGGGCAATGATTATTTGCATCTGCAATCGAATTAGTAGCCGAGTCGTTGAAGACTACGCTCGCCGTGGCTTGGGGGTCGACGCTTTACGAGCTGATTTCGGATTGGCAGGCAATTGCGGTCAGTGCCTGGATCACGCGCTGGACCTAGTGAGCCAAGTCCAGACGCGCCATAGCGAGTCTTATACCGGTTCTGAACAGATCATTGCCTCTGCGCGCGCCTAACCGCGCCACGTTCCACCAGCAAACTCCGCTTGGCGCTCTATTAAACGCCCTCAGCGGCTTCTACTTAAAAAACCTCAGCGGCTTTTACTTAAAAAACCTCAGCGAACAGATCCTAAAAAGTCCGTAGCAAGCCAAGTTAAATTAAAAGCCCTTGGCGCTTAGAACGCAAAAAAACCGAGGGGCTTGTGGGCCGCTCGGCTTATCGATTCGCGCAAAAGAGGGTTATTTGGGGTGCACGATAACCTGCAAATCGCTGTATCCACGAACAAAGCTCGACTGAACCCGCTCGGGTTCGCCAACGACTTCAATGTGCTCGAAGCGATTTAGAATTTCTTCCCAAAGCAGACGGAGCTGCATCTCAGCTAAGCGATTGCCCATGCAGCGATGGATCCCGAAACCAAAGGATAAGTGATGTCGTGGGTTCGCTCGGTCAATAATGAACTCGTTGGGTCGATCGATGACTTCGTCATCGCGATTCCCCGAGACATACCACATGGCCAGCTTATCGCCTTTCTTGATGGTCTTGCCCGAAAGGGTGACGTCTTCAAGGGCCGTTCGTCGCATGTAGGTTAGCGGCGTTTGGTATCGGATGATCTCCGGGACCATTGAGTTGATGAGTTCGGGATTGGCCTTGAGTTTTGCATATTGATCCGGGTTCTCGCTTAGGAATAACAAACCGCCCGTAATTGAATTTCGGGTTGTGTCGTTGCCGCCGACAATCAATAAGATGAGATTGCCCAGGTACTCCATGGGATCCATGTCTTGTGTGTTCGGGTTATTGGCCATCATCGAAATGAGGTCGATGCCAACCTCGGGCGGGACGCCTTCACGTTCGCGCCACAGCCTTTGAAAGTACTCTAGGCATTCAAGCATCGCAGCCCGTCGATCCGCCTCGGGGGTGGGCCCGCCCGCCAGCTCGCCGCTCGTGGCCATATCAGACCAATAAGTCAACTTGCGACGGTCTTCGAAGGGAAAGTCGAATAGTGTTGCCAGCATCTGGGTGGTCAATTCAATGGATACAGCATCTACCCAGTTGAATTGCGTGCCGTGAGGAAGGGATTCCAAAATCGTGACAGCGCGCTGCCGGATAATGGGTTCCAGCTTAGAGAGGTTCATGGGAGCAACCACGCCGGTTACAGCTTTTCGTTGAACATCGTGTTTGGGCGGGTCCATGCTGATGAAGTTAGGGGTCGTAAAGTCGGCTTGGCGCTCGGTGAGGGTGATGCCGGCATCCGATGAAAACCGTTTGTGGTCTTTGTCCACAGCCATAATGTCATTGAACTTGGTAATCGACCAATAAGGACCGAACAATCCTGTCTCATGGAAATGTACGGGGTCTTCTGCCCGAAGGCGATCGAATAGGGCAAATTGACTGTTGGTTTGAAAAACCGAGGGCTGACTGGGGTCAAGCTCTGACAAAGGCACCGACCAAGGATCTTCTAGTGCCGATGGATTGACTTGTATTGCTTCACTCATGGTTTTCCCCTTAGATTCTAATAGGTTCTATGAAAGGCGCTTAATCCTGTTGTCCGTCTTAGCGGAATAACGGGTCGCATCATCGGGACTTAAAAGCACAATGCTCACCGCTTGTTGATCCAACCCGCTCTGGATCAGTCCAGCCCTTGATGCTTGCTGATTTTGATCGCCGCTTTAGGATCCAGCCCGCCGCGTACGCCACGAACTTGGCTTTTTATAGCGCCCGAATGCTTAACATTACCTGACTTCGAACGCGGCGACCATAGGCTGATAAAACCTCGGTCAACAGGGCTAAAAGCGGCAATAAGGACTTGTGACGCGTGGGGCGCGCCGCGGGCTAAACAAGCCGCGGCCCGGGCACTTGAGATAATGCAGACTAGTACTGGAACTCGGGAAGATTAATGACGATGCCGTCGAGGTCATCGCTCATGTCGATCTGGCAGCTGAGTCGTGAATTGGTTTCGCGGTCTGGGTTTAGATCGAGCATGGATTCTTCTGTTTCAGAAATGGCGCCGAGTTTTGCTAACCAATCACCATCAACCAGTACATGGCAAGTTGCACAAGAACACTCACCACCGCAGTCAGCATCAATTCCAGGCACCAGATTGCTGGTCGCGATGACCATTAAACTATCGCCGTTGTTGCCATCAACCACGTGCTCGGTACCATTGTGTTCAATAAACTTAACGCTGGGCATGTCACACTCCGTTTCTACAGTTTTACGATGGGGCTGATTATTCGATAGTTCCGGTTAAAAGTATAGTCATCCACAAGGGATTTTAATCCCACGCCTTACCGCATTAGGCGCTCGGCAGCAGTGATTTCAGGTCAATCTCTGGGTTGGCTAAATCATCTGCTGCAACAGAATGGCCAAAGAGCTGCTTTGCAACCATGAACTCTTTCGGGCTGTTGACCGCGTCGACCGCAACCACTTTGCCGTCATGCAAATAAAACTGCGCAAATTGTAAGGTCTCAGGGTTACCTCGAAGCACGGAAGCATCGCCGTCGGCCGAAAATCCCAGCATTTGAAGTTTAGTTCATATTGATCCGACCAAAACCAGGGCACCGCCGCATAAGCTTTGTCGCCGCCCAGCATATTGGCGGCGGCAGTGCGGGCTTGGTCCATGGCGTTCGGCACCGATTCTAGGCGCAACCGTCGGCCGAGAATGGGGTTGGGATGGTTGGTGCAGTCGCCCGCTGCGTAGATGTCCGGGTGAGACGTTTGACAGTGATCATCAACCGTAATGCCATTGTCACAGGCTAATCCGGCATCCAACGCAAGCTGGATATTCGGCATAATGCCGATGCCGACAATGACAAGATCCGCTTCAATTTCGGTCTCGCCGCACTGAACGTGGGTAACGCTCTGATCCGCGCCGCGAAAACCACTGCAGCCGGTTTCGGTATGAATCTTCACCCCGCGGCCTTCATGCAGTTGATGGTAAAACGCACTCATAAAGGGAGTTGTGACGCGCTGAAGAATGCGTGCTTCCATTTCGAGTACATCGACGGATAACCCAGCAGAGACCGCGACCGAGGCGACTTCGAGTCCAATATAGCCGCCGCCAACAATGCACAACCGTTTGGCATTTGCCATTTGGGCGCGGATTGCGTCGACATCCGCCATGGTGCGTAGGTAGTGGATCCCGTTTAAGTCGCTACCTGGAATCGACAGTTTTCGGGGTGTACTGCCGGTTGCGATCAGTAGTTTGTCAAAATCGAATGAGCCTTCGGTTGTGGTCACTGTTTTTTGGTCAGGGTCAATCGCGGTTACCGTCGTGCCAAGATGAACGTCAACGTCTCGGTCTTCATAGAACTTTTCAGGCCGAACCAAGAGTTTCTCCGCTGCTACGGCGCCGGAAAGGTAAGCCTTTGACAAAGGCGGGCGCTGGTAGGGCAGGGTGGATTCCTCGCCAATGAGCACGATTTTTCCGTCAAAGCCTTCTTGGCGTAAGCTCGCGACGGCTTGTCCGGCGGCTTGGCCGCCGCCAATAATAACCATTTGAGTCATCTCATCTGCTCCTTACCAGTTTCTGCAATCGCGAAGGATAACATGCCCTGAAGGCCTGTGTCGGTGTGTTCAGGCGCAGGCTGAAAATCGCCGCGGCGCAACAAAATCCTCAGCAAGTGGTTGGCGTAAGACAAGACAACAAGCGCCGCGAGCCGGCCCTTTGATAATCGATTTGGCTGCCTCCGACGCCTCCCCCACGTTATGATGCGGCATTAAGCAAGGCTGGGCCTGTATGAATATTCTCTTGTTATCGCCCTATGATGCTGTCAGTCACCAGTACTGGCGTCGA
>JGI20152J14361_10001487_pt1 | contig 15176 bp, 19 predicted proteins | sample COG_02_FD_14361 | JGI IMG/M metagenome (IMG submission 14361)
TCAATCGAACCGCCGCTCTTACTGAGTGGCGCCAACTATTGAGCGCATAGATTCAGGCTGCGCCAGCAATCCGATGCGAGTTCTCATTCGTTTGACAGCACCATTGGAACCATTTCACGGAGGAAGTTATGCTGCAATTTTGGTGCTGCAAATACCAAAAGGATGTTCATTTTCGATATGCTTGCAAAAATTTTGGGTCGCTTACCAGTGCTATAGATGCTTCTTTATAACCTCGGCCATCAAAAGCGTAATATGCTTCTACACAAAGGGCTGTGCCGTTGTCACCATATTTTGAGGAAACAGAAATTGTGCTTTTCAGGGTGTTNATCACAATAGTCACGCCTTCTGAACCATCAGNGTNGCTGTTGAGTGCCCAGCTCAACTCGGCGCCTACAATATTTTTACAGAGGCTTTCGTATTGACCANTACCGATAGATTTGTCGGAGTAATACTCATTCAGGTAGATCGGTTTGGTGCTGAAGCATTCATCCATGAGGTCAGATGCTCTNACTGTCGCTTCTTTACGGGTGTCTGTCACATTNATCAGAGCCTTATGTAGGATGACAGCCAAAATCTCTTTAACTTGGCTCTCANTGCATCGTTGCAAGTCTTTCGTGAGTTTATTAGAAACATAGATCATGGTCATTTCCCAGTTGCTTTTGTTCAGCCATGACCTCCTTTAAATGAGGTTTGTATCAAAAACGTGAAGAAAAGATGACAGTTTTATGAGGATGCCATCAGTGCGAACGTGTTTGACGCCGACCTGTAAAATTCAGGATGGCTGTGGCTGATGTTGGTCGGCGTTATACTACTTTTACTATGGTCCCAAAATCATCCAACTTTGTTGCCTTGGCTCCACACACCGCAGAGCAGAGCCGTTTGGCCAAGTTTACGCACGCGTAGAACGTCTCCGCGCAAGCCCGTTGCCAAAATTCCGCGGTCATGCAACCGCACGGCCTTGGCGGGGTTGTGGGTCACTGTCGCAATGGCGCGTGGCAAATCGTTCCAGATCTGTGCAAGGCGGAAGGCTGCTGCCAGCAGTGCCGAGGGAACGTAGTCAGATGACACAATGTCTAGAAGATCAGTCCGTGCAAGGTCGCTTGCAGCGACATTTCCTGAATGGGAGCCGCCTCGGATTAAGTTGGGGGCGCCCATCATCACAGCAATTCCACGGGTCCGACACGCCTGCGCAGCCTCTATCGTTGTGGGGAATTCGGCAAAGCCAATCCCATTGGCGAAGGATGTCGCCACATGATCCTCAGTCGTATCATCGTGGCTGGCAAGCACGGCGCCGAGGCGCAGGGCTTCGGAGACCGCGCCTGCTTCGTGTGTGGCACCGAACCGCTTCTGCAAAGATAACAATTTTTCCACATGGTCTTTAAACTCCTGATCACTCAGACCGCGCTTTTTTCCGACATAGGTTTTCAGGACGCTCAAATCACGAAACTGACGTTGTCCCGGAGTGTGATCCATCAAGCTGACGATCCCTACTCGGTCCGAAGTCCCAAAGGTGGCCAGTTCTTCCAGCAATGTCTCCGAGCAAATCTCGGCGCGCAAGTGCAGAAAGTGGCTAATTTTAAACATGCCTTCAGCACGCGCAGTCAACAATTCATCCGCGAGTTTGCGTGCGTAATCTCTATAACCAACTTTGCCGCTATGAATGGATCCCACGCGCAATGCATCAAAAACTGTTGTAATGCCTGTAGAAGCGATTTCAGCATCATGGGCGATCAAGGCTGGCAAATGTGGCCAATCGACATCAGGCCGAGGCTCAATATGACGCTCTAGGTTGTCGGTATGCAATTCGACTAGACCGGGAATGACAAAATCATTTTCACAGTTAATTGCACCGGCTGGGATATGCTCGCCCTCGCTAATATTGCAAATAATGCCGTTCTCGATTGTCACAGCCCCTTTGAGCACCCGATCACCTAAGACAAGTTGCGCGTTTGCAAGACATAGATTGCTTGACAAATCACTTCTTAGCGTTTGGCTTGATGGAGATGAGGAAAAAGTGGAAGTCATGTCATACTCTCGATTTGCTATCTATTATGTGCCGCCCGCAGGCCCCTTGGCTGATCTTGGCGCGTCTTGGCTGGGCTGGGATGTTGTGCGCGGATGTGAAGCTACTCAGCTCAATATAGCTGGCCTGTGTGACATCACGATGACACCACGAAAATATGGTTTTCACGGTACGTTGAAGCCGCCCTTTCGTTTGAGGAGCGATCGAACTATCGCCGAGTTGAAGCAATTCACATTGAACCTTGCGGAACGTGTAGAACCTGCGGTGTGTAAGGGGTTGTATTTGACGACGATGGGGCGGTTTCTGGCATTGGCTCCGCAGGGCGAAACCAGTGCTTTGCAAAGGGTTGCGGCGGCATGTGTGCGTGATCTTGACATGTTCCGGGCACCCGCCGATGCCGCTGAATTGGCGCGTCGCCGCAAAGCCCGCCTGAGTGATCGTCAAGAGGAGTTGCTGGTACAATGGGGATATCCATTTGTGATGGAAGAGTTCAAATTTCATTTGACCCTGTCGGGACCTTTGCCCGNAGCTGACATTGCAAAATGGTCTGATACAATCCAGCGCCTGCTGCCTGATTTGAATGAACCTTTCATCGTTGACCAGATTGCNCTGTGTGGCCAGCGAGAAGATGGGCGNTTCGAGCTTTTGCATCGCTACACGCTTGCCGGTTGAAGGAGCATTGCCGCCCGCGCAATTGTTTCNGAAAGTGGGCCATCATTGGTAAGCTGTAAGACCTTCAGACCNTCAGGTAAGGGTTTCGCTGACTCTGAGAGACGCCTNGACATCTCTTCTTTCGTCTCCCGCCCGCGTGCCGCAAGCCGCTGAGTGAGCGTTTCTTGGTTCGCTGTGATGTTCAGAACCGTTAAACGCGGAAATACGCTTGATGCGTGCTTCAACGCAGTGCGGGAGCAGTTTATGAGGCAATCAGTCCCATAGTCGAGCTGGTCCTTTACCGTCACAGGAATGCCGTAATGCAGTCCATGTGCGTGCCAATGCAAAGCGAATGCTCCATCTTGAACAAGAGCATGAAACTGGGCGACTGACACCGAGTCATATACTTCGCCGCCCAGTTCAGGTGCGCGGGTGATGACGCGGCGGACCAGATGAAAATCAGGAATCCTGCGTTGAAGTCCTGCGATAACGCTATCTTTTCCAACACCAGATGGGCCGACAACAGCAATCAGACGTCCCACAGTTTTGCAGCGGAGCGTCACGCTGCTACTCCTGGCGTAAAGCGGCTCATATCGATTTCGCGATCACAGACGCGGTCCCTCGCTGCTTCATCATGAAAAATACCGATGAGCGCCGAACCGCGCGCCTTGGCGCGCTCGATTAATGATAAAACAACCTCCCGGTTCGCCGCATCAAGGCTTGCTGTGGGTTCATCCAGCAACATCGCTGGGTAGTTGTAGGCAAATCCGCGCGCGATGTTCACGCGCTGTTGTTCGCCTCCCGAAAAGGTTGTGGGAGATAAGGGCCAAAGTCGTTGTGGGATGTTCAGTTCGTGAAGTAGGGCCGCTGCACTGGCCTTGGCGTCGCCTTCTGAGGCACCTAAGGAACGCAAAGGCTCTGCCACCACGTCCAAAGTTGGGACGCGTGGCACCACCCTAAGGAACTGGCTGACATAGCCGAGTACATCACGGCGAAGTTTGATGACCTCTCTTGGTTCGGCCCTCACCAGATCAATATCGCCGATGTGGATTTCACCAGATTGCGTCAGGTAGTTGCCATAGATCATACGCATTAGCGTAGATTTTCCAGCACCAGATACTCCGGTCAGTGCCACACATTCGCCGGCGGCCACGGAAAATGACACATTACTTATGACTTCGATGACTGCACTTCCTTGGTTGTGCAATATGAAGGTTTTCGAAACATTTTTAAGTTCAATCATAGCTCATACCTGCAAAACGGAGCTGACAAGAAGTTGGCTGTAAGGATGCTGCGGATCGTCAAGAACCTGATCTGTTAATCCTGCCTCTGCGACACGACCGTCTTTCATGACCATCAGACGGTCTGCTAGAAGCCGGACGACAGCTAAGTCGTGGGTGACAATGACAGCAGACAGGCCCATATCGCGTACAAGCCCCCGCAATAGATCCAGGAGACGCGCTTGAACGGAAACATCAAGCCCGCCTGTAGGTTCATCCATAAACACCAGGCGTGGGCCCGTGACCAGATTGCGTGCAATCTGTAGGCGTTGCTGCATCCCGCCCGAGAAAGTCGTCGGCCGATCATCCACGCGCGAGGCATCAATTTCAACACGTCCAAGCCAGTCTGTCGTCTTTTCGCGGATTTGACCGTAGTGCCGCGCGCCGACAGCCATAAGCCGTTCTCCGACGTTACCGCCTGCGCTCACACCCATGCGCAGTCCATCGCGCGCGTGCTGATGGTACATAGGCCCAGTCGGTACGACCCAGCATCCGTCGCTCTGGCTCGGACATGGTGATTGTATCCCGCGGCCCGTCTGCGCGGGTGTCGAATACCACTTGCCCTTCGTCAGGTGTCAGGTGGCCCGCCATACAATTCAATAACGTTGATTTGCCCGACCCGCTCTCACCGACTATCCCCATGACTTCACCAGGGTACAAATCGAAAGAAATATCAGCGCAGCCAACAAACGCGCCGTACCGTTTCGTAAGACCTTTAACGCTCAGTAAAGGATTCATGCCGCGTCCTTTCCCTTATAACCTGCTGCCTGGCGGGCCTCACAGTAATCAGTGTCAGAGCAAACGAACATCCGACCACCGGCGTCATCCATGATCAATTCATCCAGATAGCTATCGGTTGCGGAGCACATCCCACAGGGATGGTCCGCTTTTGCGGCCTCAAAAGGGTAATCTTCAAAATCAAGGCTGATGACCTCGGTATAGGGTGGTAAGGCATAAATGCGCTGTTCTCGCCCCGCGCCGAACAGTTGAGTTGCGGCCATATCGCTCAGTTTGGGGTTGTCAAACTTGGGGATCGGTGAGGGATCCATGACATAGCGCCCTTCGACTTTAACCGGATAGGCATATGAGGTTGCGATATGGCCGTGACGGCTGATGTCTTCATAAAGTTTCACATGCATCAGCCCATATTCTTCAAGGCTGTGCATTTTCCGAGTCTCGCTTTCGCGAGGCTCCAAAAACCGGAGGGGTTCGGGAATCGGTACTTGATAGATAATAATTTGGTGTTCAGAAAGCGTTACTTCGGGAATGCGATGCCTGGTTTGGATCACCGTCGCCTCCTTGGTCGCAGTGGTCGTCGCAACCCCTGCTGTACGTTCAAAAAATGTGCGAATAGAAACCGCATTCGTAGTGTCATCAGCGCCCTGATCAATGACCTTTAAAATGTCGTTGGGCGTCAAAACTGCCGCTGAAACTTGAACGCCGCCGGTGCCCCAGCCGTAAGGCATCGGCATCTCTCGCGAAGCAAATGGCACTTGATAACCCGGAATGGCGAGCCCCTTGAGTATCGCGCGACGGATCATCCGCTTGGTTTGCTCGTCAAGGTAAGCAAAATTATAGGCTTGTTCAGTCATATTAGCCCCTGATTTTCAAGGTTGTGGCTTAAGATACTCACGCTTTCACACGGAATTGAGTGAGTACCAGGCGCATTCGTGACAAAGCAGTTGCGCAGCCCGGGATTGAGGAGGCTTCTAGAATGGATAAAAAGACCACAGCCATTGATGCGAACAACGTGTGTATTAACCATCATTCGGCGGCCTCCTCGACGGGATGGTCGGATGCTTCGCGGCGAAGTTTGCGCACCAGTTCCAATTCGGACTGAAAATCGACATAGTGAGGCAACTTGATGTGCTCAAGAAATCCTGTCGCCTGAATATTGTCCGCGTGATAAAGAACAAATTCTGCATCCTGTGCAGGCGCACCCTCGTCATCTTCGCCGAGTTCCTCCCAGCGTAGCGCGCGGTCTACCAAAGCCATTGAAATAGCTTTGCGTTCGGTTTGGCCAAAAACCAGCCCATAGCCACGCGTAAATTGCGGTGGTTCCGTTTTTGAACCGGTGAATTGATTTACGGTCTCGCACTCAGTCAGAACAACCTCGCCAATCTCAACCGTAAATCCGAGTTCAGGAATGTACATTTCTACCGCAACAGACCCGATACGAAGCTCGCCTACAAAGGCATGGTTGCGCCCATAGCCGCGCTGTGTCGAATACGCGAGCCCAAGGATGAACCCTTCGTCTGCGCGCGTTAAGGCTTGGAGGCGCAGGGCCCGATTGGCTGGGACTTCTAATGGTTCACGGGTTAGATCCGGGGGCGGCGTGTCGTTCTGCGGGGCTTCCTCGATCAGCCCTTCCTGGTTCAGGAAACCCGTGACATGCGGCACAAGACTTGGTGTTGCATCACGCCTGGGAGCTTCAGCTACCTCGCCCTCTGCGGCCAGTTTGAAGTCCAAAAGGCGATGGGTGTAGTCAAATGTTGGCCCAAGAACTTGCCCGCCAGGTAAGTCTTTAAAAGTTGCTGAGATACGACGATCGCAAGCCATTGTGCCTGTATTTACGGGTTCGGAGACACCAAAACGTGGCAGGGTTGTGCGGTAGGCGCGGATAAGGAAGATCGCCTCAATCAGATCGCCCCGGGCTTGCTTTATAGCAAGTGCTGCAAGGTCGGGATCATGCAGAGAGCCTTCCGCCATGACGCGATTGACGGCAAGGCTGAGTTGTTCACGAATTTGAGCGATGTTGAGCTCTGCAATAGTTTTGTCACCGCGGCGTTCCTCCGCAAGCCATGCATGGGCATTTTGGATTGCCCGCTCTCCACCTTTGACGGCTACATACATATTAAGATACCTCGGTTGTGCGTGGCAGAGCCGCAACATGACGAGTGCATGTGAAAATGAAGTCTAAGCCCAACGGAAAGAGCGCCCTATTTGCCTGAAACGCGTTGAGTTCTGGCAATGACAGCCTTGCTTGATCTTTGATCCCAGGACCGGTCAATTTTGCGCCGGTTTGTGAAAGGGGCGCGGAGTCCACAATGAGCGTGGCCGAGCGGTTGGGGTGTTCTGGAGTGCCGATTGGATATCGTGACAGCGGCGCAAGCGCGTCCCAAGTACCGATTGCAAACATAGAGTGCTCCGGACCCACAAAGGGGGCACCGACATGAAAAGAGACCCAGGCCCGAACGTCATCACAATCCATGCAGCCCGCTAAATACAACGGTGTTTCGGTATCGCAAAGCGTCAGGAGCACCGCACCCGCAGCGGGCGAAAGCGGGCTGGGCGGTGATGCTCCTTCTAGGTTTTGAATTGTGCCTGGGCGGGCCATCGCTTCCATAACGCTGCGAAAAGCGTGGGCGGATTGGATTGCTGCATCTGCAAAGCCTCCCGATAAAATATTTGTCTGCATCAGTCTTCTCCTCGGGCCATGGTAAAGAAGTCTACTTTTGTAGCGGCGGCCTTCGATGCGCGGGCCGCTTTTGCAGCGGCCATTTCGGCCTCAAGGGGCTCAAGAATTGTGTCGTAAAGCCGGTCGGCGGCCTCCGTTTGCATCAGCGCGTCAATAAGAGCTGCGGTTTCGGCATCTGCCTTTCTGCGGCCTTGGATATAAGCATGGCCCACTTCACCAGTTTCTAAGGTTAGGGCGCAGCGGGTTATAGTTATTTCGCCTAAATTGAACGGTGCACCAGTTGTGCCTGCGCGGGCGCGCACCATCGTGCTGCCAATTTCTGGGGCACGAAGCCATGTGAAGGTTGGACGCGACATTTCAGCATCAAACAAAAGGGCAACCCTGCCTTCTGGAGCTTTTGCCAGCAAACCCATCCACTTTTTGCGCAGATCAACTTTGCTATTAAAGTTTTTCATCTCGACAACTTGCCCTGATACTATACAACTATACATATATTACCACAGACCAACCGCCATGACAGAAGAGTTTTGTGAATTTTGTGTGACAGTCCTGACAAGACCCCGATTTGGAAAGCCATCGCTAATGCGTTGCGGAGCGATCTGGCCGAGGGGCATTACAGCCCTGGCGAAAAGTTGCCAACTGAATCAGCTCTTGCAGATCGCTTCGGCGTGAACCGCCATACGGTCCGCCATGGGCTGTCTGCTTTGGTGAGTGAAGGACTGGTGCGCACCCGACGCGGCGCTGGGGCGTTCGTAGTATCGACACCCGCAGATTACCGTCTTGGGCATCGTGTAAGATTTCACGAAAACCTGATTGACGCAGGACGTCATCCAGAAAAACGTGTTTTATCCCTCGATACGCGGGCTGCGACGCAGGGAGAGGCGCGGGCGCTACACATTCAAGTAGGTGATCAGGTTTGTGCGTATCATGGGCTATTATTGGCAGACGGCCAGCCATTGGCGGTAGTTCTAAGTGTGTTTCCGAGCATGAGACTTTCTGGTATTTTTGAGGCATTGTCCGCCACAACGAGCGTGACCCAGGCTCTGCGCAGTGTCGGCATTGATGACTATACAAGAGCCTCAACCCGTCTCACAGCTGTTCGCTCAACAGCCACGCAAGCCCTGCTCTTACAAGCTGGAGAAGGTGATCCTCTCTTAAGGTCTTCTAGTGTTAACCAATGCGCGAATGCGATTCCGGTCGAGTATGGGCGCACTTGGTTTGTCGGAGATCGGATAACGCTCACGCTTGGAGAAACCTGATTGCTTGCAATAAACGGCTGCCGGGGTTTACAATTTGTAGTGGTCTTCAAACTCGAAACCATAATTTGAATGGGCAAAGCTTTTGGGTGACAGTGCATATGTTTGGCTTCGCAAATAGTTCATCATGCTCTGAGCGTCATTGGAGAAGGTTGCAATTTTTTCTGGCGAAATTGGTTTGCCGATTGCAATTTTTACTGGCTTATCAGTGCGCGTGCGAAATTCGTTGAGCAAGAGTGCCGCACGCAGATTGTAGTGGATATGGCTGGCCAGTTGAAATAGCTTAGAATTGTGACCATCAAAGAAGATGGGAACTACAGTTGCATTGGATTTGGTGATCATGCGGGCAGTAAACCGCCTCCAGCCGGGGTCGAGTGGTTGCTGAAAAGGGCGGGCTGCGGTTGAGACAGTCCCCCCTGGGAAGATACCAATCGCCCCACCGCCCCTGAGAGCTGTCAAAGCCTTTGCTCGGGTGTCCAGGTTGAGCTTAACTGCGTCTTTGGTCTCGTCAAAGCTAATCGGCAAAACAGTTCCATTAAGCTCTGGCGCATCCTGAAAGACGCTGTTTGCCAGAATCTGAAACGAACCACGCCTTTCGGATAGGATATGCCCCATGATCAAACCGTCGAGGATGCCAAAGGGATGGTTTGCAACAATCACCAAGGGTCCTTGCTGGGGAATATTTTCCAATGTGCCTGATATAAGTTCAAGACTTACCCCATAGCGGCTCAGCATGACGTCCCAAAAACTCCGGCCTTGCGCGACTTCGATGTCGTAACCCTTCGCCCGCCTGATTAATCGATGTCGACCTGTGGCGTTTTCAATGAGTTTGATCAGGTTTCTACCAGCGGGTGATTGAGCCACTGCGGCGTAGGAAACCTGCGATGGGGCGTGCGTGTTCATGAGCCTTAATCCTTCTGATATTATGATGGCAGCTTAGCAAATTTTTGTGACAGCTATGTGACGATGCGGGTCAGATTTTGTCTGCCAAGCGGTGCGGCGAAATTTTTGACCCAATTGGAAACCGGCAGTGACCATAGCATGTGACGCGAAGGGTGTTTCGCCAATCAATCTTTCTTGGCTATTTTTCATAGCGGTCAAGAAAGTCTTCGGCTTTTAGGTTGCGAAAATCATCAAGTGCCGCGCGCAGGCAATCGTGTGACCAATCCCACCAGGCGAGCTCTATCAACCTGTCTACAACGCGGGGTGCAAAACGGGGCCGCATTGAGACTGCCGGAATTCCTGCCACTATCATATACGGTGGGACGTCTTTTGTAACGATTGCGCCGCCTGCGATAACGGCGCCATGGCCAATTTTAACCTCAGGCCTCACCTGTGCGCCATGGCCGATCCAAGTATCATGGCCAATCGTTGTTCGACGACTGCGCCGTACCGCAAACCAAGCCTCATCGTCATTTGCATCTTCGAAATAGTCCGATGAGCGATAGTGAAAGTGATGCAAACTCGCCTTCTCCATGGGATGGTCTGTCGCGCCGATCCGCACGAATGCTGCGATGTTGGAGAATTTGCCAACGGAAGTATTGGCAATGTCGGCAAAGCGGTCGCAATAGGAATAATCGTCGAGGTGGGAATGGGCCACTCGGCTCCCTCTTCCGATCTCAACGTATTTTCCAAATCTAGCATCGGTTATGTCGCAATCTGGATGAAAAAGGGGGACATCTGATTTTAATCTTGTTTCTGTCAAGCTGCACATTCCTTACTTGCCCATGGTGTTATTTTTTTAGTTTGAGGCCGCAATGACGTCTGCATTGTTAAGATCAATATCAATTTTTTATGAGATTTTAGACGTACCGCACTTAAATTGCTCTGCAGTGCCTGGATAAACGATGAGTTTGTCGTTCTGGCCAGCGGGTGTTGCAATAAAAACGATACGTTTGCGATTTTGGGCTTGGGGGCAAAACCACCATTCATTTTGGGGCTGCGCTCCGTAATCAAGATCTGTGGCATCAGTCTTTTCGCCCGATGAGTTGGCCGCGCAGCCAACCTGAAAGCCAGTCCATAAACATGACCATCCCAACAATTAACGTGATGTAATATGCAACTTCTTCCCAATCCTTCTGGGTCTGGATTGCTTGGGTCAGCAACAGTCCAATGCCGCCGCCGGTGATCGCTCCGATGATGGTGGCAGAGCGCGTGTTGGATTCGAGAAAATAGAGAATTTGCGCCAATAGAATGGGTACCAGTTGTGGAATTACGCCGAAGCGATATCGTTGGAGAGGTTTCGCCCCAGTCGAGGACACCCCTTCAATCTGCTTTTGATCAACATTTTCCAAAGCCTCGGAGAAAATTTTTCCAAAGGTGCCGGTATCGGTAATCAATATAGCAAGTGCCCCCGTAAGCGGGCCGGGACCGAAGGCACGGGCAAGGACGACCGTCCAAATTAGAGCATCTACGCCGCGGACAAAGTCGAAAATGCGGCGCGTTGCAGCCCGCAACAACATAATTGGGGAGAACCGCTTTGCTGCAAGAAAGCCAAGGGGCAATGCGATTATTGCAGCGCCCATAGTACCAAGAAATGCCATTAGGAGTGTCTCGCCAATTGCCCAGGCAACGTCCTTGTGGCGCCACATCGCATTGTTCCACCAATCAAAGAGTGCACCTGATATATTTGATCGGCTAGGGTCTAAGCGGTCTCCAAAAAAGATGCTTGCAAAACTTTGACCATGATAAGGGCTGTCGAGAGTAAACCAGAACAGCTCCCAACCTGGGAAGTAATTGAACACTTCGGTACGTGAACCTGTTAGAGTGATGCGCCCTTCAGGTGTTGTGATGCCGATGCGGCGGTTTGATGCTGAAATCCAGTTTGGCAAACTATCTGGTAGGTTTGTTACAAGGCTGCGGCCTTCGGCACGAACTTGGATTAGAGGAAAGTTTGGAATTTCAATCTCAGTCTGGTTTTGAGGCAGATAGCGAACAATGTAATTGCCACCCAGATCAATCGTAATAATTTCGTCACCGGTGACCCATTCTGGCCGCAAGCCTTCAGGATAGCGGCCTTTGCGTTCCCCTTCGACCGCATAGCTAATTTCACCTGAGCGATTGTCACGGGTGACATGTACTTTATGGGACCAACTGTCTGAGATCAGCGTAACAGCGTTGTCCATATTGGCGCGTTGAGCAAGGCCGGGCAAATTAAAAGCGAAGAAAATATACACAAGGTATGCAATAATCCCGGCTGGAATGCCAAAGGCAACAAGACGTTTGCGCTGAAAAAGCCGATCAGCTCGAAGCTTCGCCGCGTCCAGTCCAATAGAAGTCATGTGCGGGATCCTTCCGAGCTTAATGTGTCTGACCATAGGTCAATTTGTTACGATAGCGGTTCGACACCTGATCAAAAAAGACGATTGTGCCAAACAGCAAGATGAAGATTGCCGCCGCCTCGTCAAAGCGGCCAGGCCCCCACGCCATAGAATTGCGTAGCTCGTAACCCAAACCACCCGCACCTACGAAGCCCAGAATGGCTGAGGCGCGGATGTTAATTTCAAAGCGCAAGAGGGTGTAGCTGATGTAGTTTGGTGCGACCTGAGGCAGCACACCTAGCAACATTCTCTGCGCCCATGAAGCTCCGGTCGAGGAAAGACCTTCAACAGCCTTAAGATCGGTATTTTCGGAAACTTCGGAAAACATCTTGGCCAGTGCTCCGGCAGTATGGATGGCAATGGCGATCATCGCAGGAACGGGACCGCCTCCAAGAACGAAGATCAACACCAACGCAATCACGATTTCCGGAACAGCGCGCATGATATCTGAAAACCTGCGAAACAGTGGAATTAAGAGGGGCCATTTGGCCAAACCCCTCGTGCCAAGAAGAGACAAAAACAAACCAGCAATTGCTCCAATCAATGTAGAAACGGCAGCAATATTGACGGTCTCAATCAGTGCTGGGAAATATTTTGTGATTAATTTAGGGAGATCGGTGCGTTTTTCCCAAGCCTCGCTGAGCACATCGGCGGGGTAGTCACCTATCTGATGCAATCCATTCCAAAAGCCACCCGCGTTGCGGTCGTCGGCGATGTTGAAACCAGATGCCATCAAGATCACAAATATCAAAAGTGTAAGAGCCCCGTAGAGCCTGCGCCGTTGCACCTGTGCCATATAAGCAGACTGAATGGTGTGCACAGATTGAATTGGGCTGCTGAATGATTTGCCTGTCATATTGATCCTGATCACAGAGTGTCTGGCAGCCCTAAAAGAGGCTGCCAGTTAGAACATGAAATAGATTAGCCACCAATTTTGGCTTTGCGGGCTTCAACGATTGAAATATAGGTCTCATGCGTAACGGGCTGGAAGCCAAGCGTCTCCCCTGAGGCCACCCCATAGGCGCAGTCCGGATCAGCCTCATAAAGACCATCAACCAGCGCTGTCATTTTTTCACGCACGTCTTTTGGTAAAGCTTTGCGAAGAACAATTGGGCCTTCGGGGATCACTTTTGATTTCCAGATTTGGACCATTTCGTTCATGTCAACAAGGCCTGCGTCAACCGCCTTGCGCAGCGCGCCCGAGTTGTAGCCATCTTCCCAGTTTCCCTGAGCATCGGCCCAGGTCACGCCGCCGTCGATGTCGCCGTTGTTAACAGCAACAATGGTTTGCTCATGTCCGCCAGTAAACCTCACTTCAGCGAAGTAACCTCCGCTTTCCATGGTCACCCCGTTTTTGTATTGTGGGATCTCAATGGATGGGATTAGGTAGCCGGACGTCGAGTTTGGATCACCAAAGCCGAATACTTTGCCTTCCATGTCATCGAGCGAGGTTATGCCACTGTCTTTGCGGGCAAAACCGATCGAATGGTAGCCGACAGAGCCGTCAACGTTCACCTTGATTAACACAGGCTCAACCGCGTCCGAGTCTTGCAAGAATGTCGCAGCATAGGCCGATGCGCCCAACCATGCCATGTCAATGTTACCCCCCAGCAGACCCTGAATAACACCGTTATAATCTGCAGGTGCGAAGAGTTTTGTTTCAACACCAAGCGCCTCGGTGGTGTAATCGGCAAGGCACTGGTAGCTGTTCATCCGATCTTGAGCGTTTTCGCCACCAAGAATGCCAATACGAAACTCATTAATTTCCTGAGCGAGAGCGCCCGTGCTGAGGGCCGTTGTGGCGGCAAGCGCCAATGCAAACGTCTTCTTCATCGTCTTCTCCATTATTTATTGCCCATAGCCTTCTAGCTGTTTGCGGGCGGGTTGGGTGGGGGTGATAACTGGCTCATACGTAGGCTGCCGGTGTACGGAATTTGGGCCGGTCCAGTGTTTCAATTTCTGTCGAGGTGGCCGCTTCAGAAAAATTTTCGTCTGCGCCGTAGATATCGCGCGCAACGCCCGTGGTTAGCTGTTCGGGCGTGCCGTCGAACACAATCTGTCCGTCGCGCATTCCGATAACGCGGTCGCAATATCGGCGCGCCGTATCTAAGGTGTGCAAGTTTGCGATCACCGTGCGCCCATCTTCTTCGTGAATAGTGCGCAGAGATTGCATCACCACTTGCGCATTCATAGGATCTAGTGACGCAATCGGCTCATCTGCGAGAATAATCTTGGGGTCTTGCATTAAAGCCCGTGCAATTGCGACGCGCTGTTGTTGGCCTCCTGACAAGGCTTCTGCGCGTTTAGGCGCCTGTTCAGCGATACCAAGGCGATCCAGTATTTCGATTGCTTGATGGATGTCAGTCTGGGGATATAGATTGAAGAGCGTCGCTACGGTGGATCGTCTATTTAGAGTTCCATGAAGTACATTTGATACCACGTCCATACGGGGTACAAGATTAAACTGCTGGAAGATCATCGCGCAGCGTGATTGCCAGTTGCGTCGCGCTCCACCTTTCAAAGACGTAATATCCTCGCCTTCAAAGGTGATTGTGCCGGACGACGCATCACTCAGGCGATTGACCATCCGTAAGAGCGTGGATTTTCCTGCGCCAGATCGCCCGATAACACCTATCATGGATGGTGCATCTACAGCGATCGTCGCTGAGTTAACGGCGGTTTTATCTCCGAAACGTTTTGTAAGCGCGTCAATCCTAAGCATGTCACCTCCTGCTGTTGAGAGAGAGCTACCAGATGAATGCAACAAACTTGTGAAGCTTACGTCTCAGTTTTGTGAACATTGAGTAAAGGTATTGTCACAATGCGGCATGAATCTTACCGTAAATGATGCCTGCTCATGGCAAACCGATACACTGTGCCGATGAAATTTGAAGTCATCTCATTTACCTAAACATATGCGAACAAATTCAAACTAACGAAAGTGGAAAATGGCACAAAAACGCTTGTATAATGAGATCCGTTAACTGCATTGCGCAACATTTACATCCAAATAAGGGTCGGTTTGAATTGCTTTAATGGATACCTCAAGAAGGACATTTCTGTAGAGATCCAATTTTCACCGCATGCCTAGGTTTGGAGATTATAGCCAGCCTAGGCTTTGGGACATGAGGGCGTGTAACAGGGAAAATAAATTGTAAGATGCGGTACATTCTTGTGAGATTTCTTGGTGGGTGCAGGCAATAGACAAGATCTTGGCATACAGAGCTC
>JGI20152J14361_10001490_pt1 | contig 15151 bp, 17 predicted proteins | sample COG_02_FD_14361 | JGI IMG/M metagenome (IMG submission 14361)
AGTCGTTACGGCAACCGACACGACTTCGACGTCGCACCGGTGCGCTGGGATGGGGACGAGGCTTTGTTGCAGAACGTCAGTAACTCGGACGTGGTGGGCGTATATGCCGCTGGTGTTCTCCTCGATAGACGAACACCCCGCAAAAGAGCAACCGCATCCGACATCTACAACGAATTGCCCGTCAATCGATACCGGACTTTCCAGAATAGGGCGCGTCAGAAACTCAACCTACTCAATCCCACCATGAGGGACATAGACGATCACGGTCTGACCAGGGTGACACCCATACCGATAGTGCCAGATCTCAACATTCCTCGCAGTCTCACTGGTTCGGACGATCTGGAGAATAAAGGAGGTGGTAGCATACCTCCATGCCCCAATGACATGACCGCCGCCATATCTAAACTCCGACATGATGTGGATACCAAGGACGCTCTGGCGGCTGCCATCGCTTCGACGATCTCCCAGCGCATCGACGGCAACAATCGTCTTTCCGATCAGGATTATCCATTCGGCATAACTGACGTCGAAGAGACCCCGATGCTCACCGCCGATCCCGACCTACTGCAATCACTGATCGATCTCGGGATGCAGATACCCTCCAAAGCTCCCGGCACGGGCTACTCGTATATCGTTGGGATCAACCGTGCACGTTCCGGTTCACTGGTGGGCTCGGAATGGCAACCCATCCTCCGTTCCTCGCGTGGATCTCTTGCGTTCAGCACCAGAACTCTGACGCCCGAATGGCTCAAGAACGCCGATCCAAGCCGTTTCGAGGAAAGGTTGTTCTACGCCAGAACCGGAGGCTCTGGAACTCGCAGAGATCCCACCACTTTCGAACCCCCTCGCAAGGTTCCGAGATTCGGTAGTGTGGTTGTTGGTGCCGAGGTGGTCGAGGATCCTTTGCATTCCGCTCGGGTCGAGATGCCACCGTTCTTCCAGAAGACTACTCACAACACCCAAGCTCTCGGCAAACCATACTTCGATTTCAGCGATATGAAGATCTACCAGACATTCATCTGCACAACCTGTAAGGAAACATACACCTCGGGAACCATCCTACTGCAACACCAACGCACCGGCACCATCGTCAACCTCGAAATCGATCCCAACAACGGCGTTCCCACCCGATGGGATCACGTCCCGCGAAACCGCCAGGGACTGGAGGAATGGATGGTAGGTGCCGATATAGCTTTCGAGGGCAACCGCAAGTTCAGAACCTGCCCGGATCCGATCAGGGTCAGTGGTCAACCGATGGAAATACAATACCTCGCACCCGATTCCAACGCCAATACCAGTATCGATGACTTCCGATACGACACGCCCATGAACTTCTACCCCGAATCGCAGATCACCAGCATCCCTGGATACAGGAGTCACGATTCCGATGGCGTGGACATCAACGGAACNTTCTACCCGACACCGACACCCAGGGAAAGCTTCCTGCTCGGATCGCACAACAGCAGATCCAGCCCACCCTCCATACTCGCCAGAGCGGNCATAGGCAGATTACGCAGCGAGGCGACNCGTCCCCTTTATCGCAGACACGACGTCGACGGCANGACCCTCTGGATACCTGTGCTATGGGGCGTCCTCACCGAGGGTCGCATGATCACCACGGAAGCCACCAACCTATCATCCATCAGTGACATACTGGGAGGTTCACCATAATGCCAGACGAAGGAGATTATTTCGAGCAGATCTACGAGGGAGCAACCAACGCACTACCCAACTCCGATGGCGGTCAACGCATGGGGAGCAAGGACGGCGCTCCCAGCTTCAACGATGCGGTTGGCAGGAACTACGAGAACTACACCGCTGGATACGTGCAGCAGGATGAGATGGAGGTCGGCGATCACGCCTCCAAGCCCCTCGGCAATCTGATGCGGGATCTCTTCAAGAAGGTAGGTCCCAAGTTGCTCCGACTTCCTTTCGCCACCCGTAACCCACTCGAACCCAAGGGTCAGAAGGGTTGGTCGGAACTCGTGGATCCCGTCTCAGCACTGATAGGCGAGACCGCTGTCCCTCTCGGACCAATATCCCCCGACACCCGCCAGAGGAAACTCATCCGGACGATCACCGGCAAGCGTGGCGTATCGTCCCACATCAACATCCTGGTGGATACCAGCGGTTCCATGGGTAACCAGGATCNATATGCCACCGTCGTCGACGACGATGGTCGGGTCGTCCCGGCAGGAGGTCGTTTCAGCACACGCTGGGTGGCGGCACTCNTGGTGGCACAGGCCAAGATCCTGGGGGATTCATTCTCCCTCTTCACATTCGGTGGCGGCAGCGTTCGAGCCATCACAAGGGGCGCTTCCAGAGACTACGACGAGGCAGTCCGTTGGTTGCACTCCGAGGATGAGGATTATCGCGACGCATCGGGCAAATACTCCAAGGAAAACATGCCGTTCGTATCGTCAGGGGGCACGCCACTGGGACTGGGTATCGCAGCAGTCTGCAGCACCATGATCAACAACAGGAGGAAGATAAAGGGTGCACTCACCATGGCCATCTGCGACGGATCTCCCAATGGAGGGTTAGCAGCACCGTTGTCCAGCAGCGGTATGAACACCTACGTCACCGGTTGGAGGGATGACGGAAGCGCGATCAACAATACACGATACAATCCCAACGCCGAACCCCGCCTGCGGCTCAACGATCACTTCCATCGTCGGGAGTTCGGACCGATAGTCTACATCATGGTGGGTGGCGAGGATAACAAGGCAGACATGGGTAGGATCGCCACGGGAATCTCTTGCGAACTGCAGAACTTCTACAACGGAACCAACTTCGGTGCCGCCCAACGCAGTCGCAACCGATCGGACGGTTCCCTCGAGGTGCAGACGGTTCCGATGCTCGGCAACGATCCCCGTCCGCAGAACTCCGTGCAGGAAGGGGACTGGACAGCATGGAACTGGGCTCACAATCCCACACACGGCAGGGGCGTCGAGCGACCCCCGCCAGGTGCTTGGGAGAATCCCGGCATACGCGGACCGTGTCTCGCCTGCGGAATATCGTTCACCATCTCCGATGGACAGATCGGACTCGAGACATTCGGCGGCACACTGCTCGCCATGGCTCGCGCCGGCAAGGGCGGGGATCTGCAGAACGGTTGCTTCACCAGATCCCGAGCCTCTCTGTGATACCTTGAGGTAGCAAGAGCGAACAGGTAACGGTATGAAGAACGACGATACGGGATGGTTCGGCAACACCGACATCCGCGAGAAGACGGGCGGCAAGCTTCCGGATGATCGCATAGTCCTCGGTGGCGGGGTCGAGTTCCCCCTCGAACTGATCTACAACAAACTGTTCATCACCGGCAAGACGGGATCGGGCAAGTCGTGGACCGCTGGTGTCCTCATGGAGGAGTTCGAGCGCACGGGTCTGCAGTTCGTCTGCTGGGACGCTCTCAACGCTCACAGCGGTCTGAGCACCCTCGATGGAGTCGAATCCATCGCTCCGCAGGAGGATCAGACCATCGACATGCCCGCCTTCGTCAACCGACTCAAGAACTCGGGCAAGTCCGTCGTCATCAATCTCATGGGTCTGTCCCTGGGACGTCAGCAGCAACTGGTCGGCGATTACTGCGCCGCTCTGCTCGAATCCAACTTCGTCGACGAACGCGGATCGCGCAAATCCCTCATGACCATATTCGAGGAGTGCCAGGATTTCGTCCCACAGCAGGGTCGTCCCCTCTCTTTCGAACCCATCGTCCGACTCTGCAAGCTGGGTCGTGCTCTCGGTTTCGGCGTCTCCATGATCAGCCAGAGACCAGCGGCGGTCAACAAGGAAGCCCTTTCCCAGGCTTCGGTCTACCTGATCCACAACGTCATCCAGTTCCGTGATCTCAAGGCTCTCGAGGAGCAGATGGGATTCGGCAACGACCGTGCCCTGATCAAGAGGATCACCGCAGGCATCGCCTCCGCCAAGTCGGGCGAGTGCGTGGCGTTCTCCCCGGACTTCTTCCGAGAGGAGGGCTACATCGTCATCGGCAAGATCCGTGGCGATCGACGTGCCGATCACGGTGGTGTCAACATCGAGGTTCGACCCCGTGGGCAAGCACCCTCCAAGCCGGAGCCAAGAGCCGCCGAGAGTCCAGCCTCTGCTGGACGCCCCGAGGTATCCATGAATCCCGGTTCGCTGAGATCCCTTGACGACCTCGGCCTGGGTTCCGATTCCACCATGGCCGCGCTATCGGAGGGAGGTTTCGGGAAACCGGCTCCCGCGCCCTCGAACTGGGGTGGTGACGATAGAACCGTCTTCCGACCACTCCGTCCGATCATCGAATACGATGCCAGCACAGATCCCGCCGACGATTTCACATCGGGTCTCGCCTACCAAGCGGAGGAGGAGCCCGAGCCCCAGCGCAACCTCGGACCGGTTCTCGGTGCTTCGGCCATCGTTCTCATCGCCAGCGGCATATACGTTCTCACCAAGCCCAACTCCAAGTAGTCCACTGCTGGGGGAGGTTTAGGTAGTCGTGTGCTCCAATAACCTCCATGCGACTCGTTGATCGACGTATGGCAGAGCGAAACCTACCGCCCACCCCATCACTCACCAGGATGCCGGAGGCTCAATTGGCAGCAAGGAACGGTCTCATGACCCGCAACGCCATGAGCCAATCCATGGCTCCCGCTGCACCACGGCCAGCAGCCCCCGTCATCAACCTGCCATCCATGGCGATCCCTACCACGCAATCACTCTCACTCGATGAGGTCATCATGGGCGGTGGATTTGGACAGGGAGTCGTTCCCAACTCACCACGGCCGGCACCACCCCAGATCAGCATGCCGAGCGTCAATCTCCCGACTGACGTCCTCTCCAGCGACTACAATCTCTCTTCCTACGATCTCACCTGGGACGGACTCAGTCCCGAGAACCAGTATGCTCGACCAAGCCACAATCTGGAGATCTACGGTGCCGGTCGCTCGGTTGACATCTCCAATCTCGATCGCGTTCGCCCCGAGACCATGATGTCCTCCGTCATCAACCACGGTGTCGACGAGGTCTTCGGCGGATCCCCTCAGTTCGAGGTCGATCGCAACAAGATCCGACCCACCAACCCCCGTCTCATGTCGGCCCCACCATCCGTCAACCTCAAGGCTCTGCGTGCGGAGACCAAGCGTATCCCGATCGCTCCCCGCCCCATCACGCCCGCTCCAACCGGACCAACCCGTAACATCAGCGCCGAAGCTGCCAAGTTGCTCGGCCCGAGCAAGCCCGTTCGCATGGAAGCTCAATACATCGCACCCCCAGTCCGTGCCTCCGATCTCGGTGGCCTCGGCAACTCCGCAAACCGAGGATTCGGTGTCGGAATCGGTAGAGCATTTGGCGCTGACGCCAACCTAATGCACTGAGGTGGTTATTGATGGATCCCCTGGCACTCCCCAAGAAATACTACGCCACCGAGACCAAACCCATCCACCTGGTCGGCTACACCGTCGCCCTCGGTATGATGGTCATCGGACTCGCCGAGACGGCACACTCCATCCCATATATGATCCGTGGCGAGAGCACCACCGTCGGCAAGATCCTCGGACCCGCCGGTGTCATCGCTGGTGGCATCATGGCCAACCTGTATCTCAAGGAAGCCGGTCTCTGAGAGCGTTTAGGTAGTCGTGCACCCAATCGGTGCACATGGCAGAACGCATGAGCGACCGATACGTTGATCACGATCGCAACGGATCGTCGAAATACCAATTCCACACCTCCAATCACTTCCAGCAGACCGCACCCATCGAACTGATGCAGGACGGAACCGCCATGGATGTCTCGGGCATGAAGGGCGAGGGATCAACCATATTCACCAAATACTCTCCCGAGGAACTCGGTATGGATGTCAGCGGAACTCCCTTCGAGCGCGCTGCCGAATCGGTCGAGATACCCTCGGTCGGAGGAATCCTCCCGATCCAAGCCGATTCCGCCAACGCCACCTTCGAGCAACAGGGATCGGAGATCGCATTCCAGGACGGATCCGTCGCAGGCGGAGCCACCCAATACGAACCAGGAGCCGTCATGGCTGCCGAGGACAGATTCGCTTCGGGTCGACGACTCGCGACATCGTTCAAGGAGTTCGTCTCATCCGACGTCGGAATGACGATCCTGGTCATCGGCGGTTTAGCGGGAATCTACACCCTGGGACGCAGATCCCGTTGATTTATCCATGAGAGCCTTTAGGTAGTCGTGATGGGAATCATTGACTACACCCAAAAGGGAGACTGATAATATGCTTGCACAACTTTGCGACTGGACCGAAACTCGAAATGGACAAATGATCGTTGGTGGCGTCGCCGTCGTCGCTGGTGCTCACCTGTTCTTGACTGCCAACCAACCAGTTCTTGGTTTCCTTGATCTAAGTGCGTTCTCCTTCACCATCATGGGCAAGGAGATCGGTGTCCAGCAGATGGTTGGACTCGCAACCCTCGTTTCCGGTGCATGTCTCCTTGGAGCATGCTGCCTACCGACCGGTGCTATGAGCCCAGGCTCCCGCATGGTCAACATGGCTGCTGAATCACTTATCTGATCAGGGGGAATCCCCTTGGTTCGCGACGGCGTTTCATTATCGTCGGTCGGCGAGATCTACGATTTCACCATAACTCCTCTCGATAGGATCATAGCGGCTTCATACCAACCATCAGTCCAGGTTGGAGCCGTCATCGTATCGACCTGTTTCATCACATGGGGTCTCGTCAAGAGAACCGGTCGATCCCGCATCCCCTGGATCGTCATCGGATCCATACCACTACTGGCTCTCCTCATCCGGAACATCACCGCCGACAGACACCGAGCTTCCGTCAACGATCGTGTATCCTACAACGTCGCGATAGCGGATCGAGTCAACTACCTGTTGCGTGATCTCCCCGAGATGGATTGAAGTATCGGAAGCCGCAAGTGATGACCATGACGACCACACGTTCCGCCGAGGTTCTCCGAACCCAATGCGAGGCCGGTGTCGCCACATACCTGTCGCAGGTCCATGCCGATCACAGATCCAGGTATCTCAAGATCGGAATCGTCTCAGCAGCACTGACGGGATTCGGCACGATCCTCGCCTCCAGGCAGTTCGGATTCACGCCAGCCCTGGCCGGCATACCATTCGCTGTCGGATTCCTCGGATCATACGCCGTCGGACTCATCACACAGGATTCCGACGACCACAATCACGCTTCCGCATTCGAAGAGGTCTGCGGATCGGTCATGGATGATGAGGAAGAGGATGAATCCGATGGCCAGGGTGACGCCGAGTGACATGGGGCAACGGCATCAAAACCGGTGCTCTGGTGGTGGCCTGCGTGGTCATCAGCGAACCCAACTTCTCTACGCCCAACACCATCCACGTCCACGCCGAACCCGACGATCTGGGTGTCGTGGTTCACTGGGACAATGGAACCGGATTCCCCACCGTGCGATTCGTCCGATCTGGCACCGCCACGGTCGTCGCACGCGAAGAGGTCTGGGTGGTCGGCACAGATCCCGAGACCCCTGCCGATGCCATCGCCAAGAGCATGCACGACGATCTGCCCACCCGTATCGTCGAGACCGGTTGCGTCCTGTGCCGGACTCTCGTCAACCGTGCGAGTGTTTAGGTAGTCGAAACGTCAAGCACATGATACACCAAGGTGAATCACCATGCCACAGAACTACGGAAAAAACAAAGACGGCAACAATCGAACATACTGGCAACAACTCGTTTCCAAGCACGGAGTCAAGAAGGCTCGCAAACATTACGCTGGTTACCGCCAGAAGAATGGCAAGCTCAAATACAAGGGCGACGTCACTCGTGTCCAAGGCAAAGGCGGCACCTACAAGAATCAAGACTCCGGTCGTGCACACGCTCTCGAGCGTGGAGACGGTCCCGCTGGTTTCGTCAAGGTTGGCGGAGTCAACGAGCAAGAGAAGTGGGAGACCAAAGGCAAGAAGGGATTCCTCAAGGGATTGCTTGACTAAACGGGGGGATCCCCGTGAACTCTAAGCAGATCTTGGGACTCGGCGCCATCGTCGTCCTTGGATACTTCGCATTACCCAGGTTGTTGGGCTCCACCCCCGCTGACACCGTAAAGTCCGCGGAGATGGTATCGACCAACGCCACCCCTGGCACTTTCAGCCCGACATCGGCCTCCGAGGTCGTCAACGCATATCTCGAGGTTCCCCTCGCCAACGATCGACTGATGGAGGAATACTCCATGCAGGGTCGTGGTCTCGGCAACTACGCCAACCACAGCCTACTCGGCGACAAATACGTCGCCGCCATGTCCGTCAACGGCATGCTCGGTCAATACACCGCCATCTACGGAGGTGCATGATCATGATCAATGCCAAGACCATCGGAACCCTGTTCGTCGCAGGAGCGATCGCAGGACTCGCCGCCAAAAAGGTAGTCAAAGGATCGGAATCGGGTGGATGCGGTTGCAGTCACCAGGAGACCACTACGAAAGAGGCTCCAGGATGTTGTGGCAGCGAAGTCCAAGCATACGAGTCCGAGTATTCCATCCCACGCGTCAACCCCGTCTTCGTGGAGGGTGCCGAGGATGTCTACGGTGCCGAGGGAACCAGCGATCCTGCCGTCGGCGGCATACCCGTCTCCGATCTGGGCGGCTGGCCCATCAACCGGGACTACTACCAGACCCACGCCGGTCTGGCTCACCCCACCGAATCCTACTACGACTCCTACAACGACTTCATGCCGGAATACAGATTCCCATCACCCTGGAGTCCGTCGTATAATCCACGCGACGTCTACCGCGGTCCAGATTATACCATTCAACAAACAGCACCAAGTGGCCGCTTAGTTTGAATAGTCGAAACGACTACTCCCCATCATGGTTAGGATCGACGACAGCCCTGCCGTCATGGATCTACCATTCATGGTGATCCCCGATTTCCACGGAGAGGATTGTGCCCAATACTTCGACATGGGGCCCGCGATCCGCAACATGTCTCCCTGGGAGTTCGAAAGCGCGTTCATCACTTCCCAATATCCCTCGTTCATGGATATGATCGACGAGGGCAACGAGACCAGGGATTTGCTGTTCGAATACGCCACCGGGGATCGGCCCGATATACCATACCTGGGTGGCAATTGCGATGAATGTCTCGAAGAATGGGGTTCCGACGAGGGTTACGAGGTGGTGCCTGAGTTTTCCACAACCGAGGTCTTCAGTTGGTTCATCACCAATCGTCCCGACCTGTTGGCGAATAATCTGATCACACCCGACGTCGGTCGCCGGAGATACCTGCGTATGGTCATCAATCGCCGAGATGCTTAGGTAGTCGGGCACACCATCGATGGACATGGACAACGCACTGGTCATGGGCATCGTGCTCCTCGGTCTCGGATCAGGAGCCACGGTTCACCACGCCAAGCGCGCCCTCGGCAGGGATTCCGACGCCGCCAGCCACGTTCCCTGGATCGTGGCGGGGCTCATCGCNTTCAACATCGGTTCCAACCTGGTGGCCGACCACATCCACGATCGGTTCTCGGGGGTTTCTCGGTGAAACCATTCATCCTCAACCGTGATGTGGTCAACACCGGTTGTTTCCTGCGAGTCACCGCATCCCTGGCGCCCAGCCATTGGGGCGACGATAGGAAATACCCGATGGCATCCACCATCGTAGCACCCGACTGGGAATCGTTGGACAATTGGATCTACTGGGTCGTTGGTATGTGCATGCACGGTCAAGACAACCACATCAGCTCGATCCGGTGGCTATTCGACATCAATGGCGAATCCTTGGTTTTCACATCCTCTGCGGGAACCGAGGAGGATGACTTCCCGGGTCTGCCGAAGTCCATCGCGGAGACCAAACTCATCGATCACCGCAACACCGGCCCCCTCACACCGGAGGATCAACTCTCCTGCCGGGCATGGACACGCTACGATGATGACGACGAACCTACCCTGCACCAGACCTTCCACCTCGATTGGATCAAGGTGGTTCCTACCGTCTACGATGACAGCGGTGGTTTCGACCAACTCTTCACTTGGTATGATGCCTTCGGGGGTAACAACTGATGAACCGGTCGTTCCGCCCCGGCGACCGTGTCACCAGCGTGGCGGTTCGGACGCCGTTATCTGGCGTGGGTCGTGTTCTCGAGTCCCACTTCCACGGGGTCACGGTTCTCTGGCAGGATGGCACGCGTTCCCTGGAGCGTTTGCCCGATCTGATCTACGCGGGCAGATCCACCGATCCCGATCCGTTATCCCTACCGGCCTCACACTCGTTACCCGATTCACCGGGTCCCATGGTGCGCGAAGCTCCACCCGACTGGTCGTATTCATTCGGTGTGCCCACGCCCGGTGGAGGCCAATCCGGTCCCGTCGATGCCGGTTCCTTCGGTGGCCAGGCCGCCGCGCGACAGGGTGGACGACGTGCCGTCCTCTACGACGACGCCTTTAGGGGTGCTCGCGGAACCGCCGTTGACAACCTCCGTTGCGATTCCATAGATCCCGACTACCGCAGGATCCGTCAGTCACTGGTCGATTACGGCATCGAGCTGCGGTGCGGACGATTGCCAGCGGACAACTGGCAACCCACCCGCGAGGTCAGCACGGGATCGTGGCGGATCTCGGCATACACCTCCCCCGAATCGTTCTCCGGATTCCAGGACGGTCTCGGGCAGCAGACCGCTGGCGCCAACGATCCGGGAGCCGCCTCCCGTTTCGGCATCGAGGTGGTTCTCACCAATGCCGCGGGCACCCTCACCGCCACCGATAGGATCCTGGAGGGCGTTCCGTTCTCCAGGCAGATCGAGGTCTTCGATCGTGTCGTCGACGAGGTTCGGAGGATAGCGGATCCCACGCCCGAGAACATCAGCAGACCCCTCGAGCACCGTCGGATCGGCGATTCCACGGTCGAACACCGATGGCTTCCCGGCGATGTCGTCAACGTCAGCCGTCCCGGTAGAAAATCGGGAGCCCTCGCCACGGGACACATCCTCCGCGTCCACACCAGCATCGTCACGGTCGAGTGGCCGCCCAGCGACAGCCATCCCAACGGCATCATCACGCAGGAGAAGATCAACCGTCTGATATTCGTCCGTCACGATCCCGAATGGTTGGCGGTCAAAGCCAACGAAGCACCGTCCCAGGCCAGGAAGGTTCCCATCACCGCCACACTCGCCGCGGAATGGGCCAAGTCACCGCCCGATTACCAGTTGGCTGGCACGCAGATAGCGGCCAACGCCACCCGTGGACGATCGGAGATCCACCAGGATCTCTCGGCATTCGGTGAGCCGCCCCAGTGGACGGACATGGTAGTAGAAGACCCACGTTTGCTCGGACCCGAGACCTTCGATCCGTTACCCGCCTCGTTCGATCTCCGCAACCGTTTCGGTTCGTCCATCCGTGATGGCATCATCGGTGGCTTCGAGTGAGCGTTTAGGTAGTCGTCGGGACACATCAGGAACATGCGCGTCTTCGAGGCTCCCGAGCAGACACGCAGCGCCGTTCTGGCCAAGTATCGGATGGCTTTGGAGAATAACGGAGGTCATGATGTCGAGGGGTTGAAGATGTGGGACGATCTCATGTCTGGTGCCCTCGGCGACGATATTGATCTCGCCTATGATGTCTTCAACGAGGAGCTCATACAATCATTTGAAACTCTCCAGACCATCACCACCAGAGGTCTGTCCGGTTCCATACAGGAGAGTCATGTTGAGTGGCTGTGCAACCAGTTCGTCCCATTGGAAGATATGGCTGGTGATTCCGAGATCACCTCCGAACTCATCTGGCCCGAGGATCTACCGAGAGCCATTGAGACACTGGATTGGTTCATGGGGGCGCGCAAAGACTCCAGGGTTCAGAACCAGTTCCGACTCATGTTCCCCGAGGAGATCTCGGACGGTGCCTCCGTCAAGAACCCCCTTGACTGGAGTTGCTACCAAATGGAAGACGTGCAGGACGCCCTCACTCCCGGCAAGGTCGCTACTGCTCGCAACGAACGCTGGTATCCACACGAACGAGGTTTCACTTCTGACGAGGCCGATGTCGCCTACGACGAGGACGGTATCATGATCGTTAGGACACTCAAACCCCGTGCAGCCACAGCCTACGCTTCGGGAACCCGTTGGTGCACCTCGCACGCCACCACCGCCAAGGATTATCTCTATACTGGTCCGCTCTACGTCGTCTTCGATAATGGCAAGAAGTATGCCCAGGCGCACTACGGATTCAAGCGAGGACGGGGTCACGTCGATGACTATGTCAGTTTCATGGATGTTCGCGATCGCGAGATTGATGATGCCAGCGACTCCATCCGTCGAGCCGTCGCCGATACCATCCTCGGAGATGCTGCGGAATACCACTCCGTTTTATTGACAGTTGATGGATACATCGAACAGGAGTATGCCAAGGCCGTCGAGAAGAGGGATCTGGAGGTCTCACGTGCCAAGAAGGCCATGGGGAATGCCGGTAGAACCGAGATCCTCGGATCCGGGATGTTCGCCAACCGGTTCAGTGGAGGGAGCTATCTACGAGATCAGGCCAAACGCATCACCGTTGCTGAAGATACGCTGGCTGATTCCATGGTCAAGATAGGAGCTGGAGCCGAAAAGGCGGTCTTCCGTTCCAACCTGTCCGGATTCACCGCCCTATCCCATATCCAGGAAACCATCGATGATGATGAGGGAATCGGTGGCAATTCCACAGTCGACATCACCATTGATTTTGACAGTATGAATCGCATCCTCGATGCCATAATGTCGAATTACACACTTTGGCGTAACGACTCCACCTTCACGGATTCGGGTTCCAACCCCTCCCGCGAGTTGCAGATGGAAGCCATACTGGAGATGGCCAACCGGAAAGAGATCGTCGACGATCGTATCACCCAGCTCTTGATCAGGATTAACGATTGGTGTCGTGATAATTACTGGGACACCACGGGAATGAAGGATGGAATCAAACGCTACTACAAGCGACTCCCCTCACCCATCCCCCCAGAACTCGCCATCGCTCTCTACACGGAAATGGACGATAAGGACGATGGCAAGTTCATCCTCCGACGTGCCAACGCAGCCACCAAGCGCCGACTCGGTAGGTTGGAGGACGATGAGGATGGTGAGTCCGACATCTCGGTGCTCATCGAGGTGGGTCGGATCAGTCAACTCGAAGACATACTCACCGCGTTTATTGACACGGGAGACTCGGAATCCGGTAGTGACATTTTCGTCATCGCCAAGGCACTCCGCCCGATCGCCTCCGACATGGCCACGGCAGCCAAGGCTTTCGATAGGTTGGATAGGATGATTCCCGACGAGGATCCATACTCCATCCCGCTCTCGTGGAGCTCCCGTCGTGTCGCGAAAGATCAGGAGTGGATCAGTAAAGCCCTCACCGCCCGTAAGCACCTCCCCGTCAACATTGAGGTTGGAGCCGAGATCGAGATCCTTGACGAGATGGAAGATGATGAGGATGATTATCCGTATCGCGGTAAGATCACCCTCACCCTGCGTAGGTGGGATGGTGAGGTGGTTAAAGAAACGGAGTATTCCGATGATTGGCATAGCGACGAGGCCGATGCCAGGGATGAGGTTCAGAGGGAGGTTGACGAGGTTTTCATCCCTCAGTTAATCAACACCTATGATGGAGTATACAGCAGTTTGAATGATTGGGGTGAAACCACCGTCGACACACATCATCTTAGGACCATCACCGACACCATCATGGATGTTGATGATGATGATGACTACGAGGATACGCTCTATGAGGTCAACAACTACTGGGTTCAGTTGTTCATGATCAACCACGCCTTCCAGACGCGATTCGGTTACGATGCCTGGAATACCCTGGTCTCGGGAGGCACACCCGGTGTCGAGGACGATCTGCTGTCCCGCATCCTGCAGATACCCATCAACGATACCATGACCATCGGCCAGTATGCCGAGAGCATCCTACCCGTCGAGAGGAACGATGTCCCGGCTAAGAATCGACACCCCGGTCTACTCCTCACTGATGACGATACCATCACCGATCCGTTGGCACCCAAGACCTTCCGGGACTTCCGTGGTCGTCAGATGAGTCCGGCTCCCCTGATCAAGGGAACCTATCTCAACTACGACATCAACCTGGCAGCGCCCGATGACCACATGGACATCACCAACGAGATCCTCTCCATCTACCAATCGGGAGGAAGAACCATCGACCACCCTGCCATGTCCATATTCGAGGGATACTTCGTAGAACCCCACATCCCCATGAGTCAACGTGTGGTCAGGCAAGTCGATAACAAGGATCTTCCCAAACCACCTGCCATCCTGGGCTACGTCTGTTTCAACACACGCCGTTGGATCGAATGGGATTCCGAGGACGGTTGGACCGAGATGTGGCGTCCCGGCACCCGTCATCGCAACCGAGCCAAGCCGGATCACGTCCTGGCCGTCATGCCCGACATCAGAACCCATTGGAACTCATGGAGTTCTGCGAACACCTACGACAGCACTTTCGTTCCGATCCGTGCCGGTGTGGTCTGGTGCACCGCCTGTGGTGGTGCCCGCTCCAATAGTAGAGGACAGAACTCCTTTACCGCCCAATTCGCTACCGGAGATCCTTCCAGTTGGGTGCGTTCCAACAACAAGTGCTACTGTGGCGGATCAGAAAAATACGAATCCCTCTACGACGAGCTCGCCGAGTGAGCATTTAGGTAGTCGTGCTGAGAATCATACGGCATGGCTCGCAAAAAGAACCCAACAAGAACCACCAATGTCAAGAAGCGCAAGGGACCAGCCGTCTCGGCTAACTCCGTCAGTGCCGGCAAGCGAATGCGCGGTAACGACGGCAAGATGTGGACATCCAAGCGCATGCCCAAGGGACACAACCGCTGGATCCGTGGAGCCGAATCCCAGGTCACCTGGGAGGACACACAGGGTCTATCTTCCCCCTCATCACCACCCTCGGACATCTTCATGGCCGATGGCAATGGCATGGATTTGGATGTTTCACTCGAACATCCCATCCGTGATGGCGCTTATGTCGCCATGGGTCTGGGTCTCGGAACCCTGGCTCTCGGTGTCGGTCTGACTGCGCTTTCCACGATCCTCGGTCGATTGACTGAGTGAGAGGCGCGACTTTAGGTAGTCGTCCCGACCAGTGTTCTTCATGACATCCGATCGTTCACGATTGCTCGGAGCCGTTCTCGTCATCGGCGGCGG
>JGI20152J14361_10001522_pt1 | contig 15004 bp, 9 predicted proteins | sample COG_02_FD_14361 | JGI IMG/M metagenome (IMG submission 14361)
CATACCTAAAGATTTAGCAACCTCAGGGATACCTGATTCTACCCATGGGGTTCTATTCCCTTTATTATATTTATTACCATTTGGGTCTGTAACATTCATATCTACAGCAAAAGCATAATTATGAGATGAAAATCCTGGGGTTGAGTTATTTGGGTTTTGCCTTTTTAATTCTATAGATCTTTGATATGAACGATAAGTAGCATTAATTGTTAAAGTATAACCTGGGTATTTTTCGTTTAGGATATTAAGGAATTTTTTCCAAGTATTTTGGGTATTAATATTTAATTCACCCACTAACCACTCTATACTTTGGTAGTTTCCGTAAGTACTTTCATCAACTACTACATTTGCAATAGTTCTTTTATCTATTATTTTTAGTTTATCATTTGGGTCTTTAGGGGGAATAGGGCCTTTAACCTCTATAGGACCTTGGGGATTTGATGTAGTATTATTAAAGGATGAAGGTAAGTTTAAGGGTTCTTGATCCGTTATACTGGTTGAAATAGTTTGTATGTTTGTTTCCCACAAATTATTTTTTATAGAATGGTTAATACCACGTATAACAAATTTAAGTGCTTTTGGGTAAGCAGGAGGTAAGAATTTTTGGTTTATACTTATTTTATTATAAATTTTCATACCACTTAAACCCTCTAAAGTTATATCTAATTCTACAGGTATAAAACCACTTAAGCTAGATTGTACTTTAGAGTTTTTATATTCAGAAAGATTTATATTATTTATATACTTTTTAAAACTATTAATACCACGATTAATAAAATCCCCATCGGTTGTTGACTTATACCACAAACCATCTGTTGATGGAATTGAAATTGAATTATATCTTGTATTTGATTCAGAACCATTTCTTACTGAAATGAGAGGATCACCCCCAAATGCTGTTATGATGTAAGATTTATATTCTTCCCCTGGAATAGTGTATATACCTTTTAAAAGATTATCTGAGGATGCTAAATCAGGATCTACTATTGTTCTTCCTTTAGCAAAACGACTTTTACTATCTTTTAATTGGATTTCTTGAACTCTTCGAACAACCTCATCTAATAATTTAGGGTTTTCTTTATCTAACAACCAATCCCCAGTAAGTTCGGTATTATTATCACCTAAATCATCAATATTAGTACCTTGCCATTCCCAGTCATAATTAAAATCTCCGTCATCCCAAAAGTTATTATTAGGATCCTGGTCAATTCTTCCTAAACCAACCCCTTTTGTAGACATATCTTGTTTGAACTTAAGAATAATTTCTGATGAATCAGAAAAACTTTCTCCTTTAGCGAATTCACTATTTGTACCAGTATATTGTTGTTCTTCTTCATCTACTTCTTCAGATTTTTCTTCAAATCTATTTTTAAAACCATCATTCCAATTATTAAATGGAATTGAGGCAGCATCTCCCTCAGCTGCAGCTCCGGCAGAAATCATGTTCATTAACTTAGGAGTGATTTTAGTATTAAAAGAGAAATCTTTAACAAAATTAGACTCACCCTTACTGTTATACCCTAATATTTCAATTGGAGCAGTATCTTTAACCGGCTTTAACTTATCAAACCCCTTTATTGGGTTTTGTTCTAGTAAATAAATAACATTATCATCTTTTATAGCAGGTTCTATATTAGTAGTACCACCTGTACATCTATTAATACCCTTACATATACCTTCTAAATATTGGAATAAACTTAAGTTACCTTTATCATCAAGATTATTATCTAATTCTTTTTGTAAAAAATTAATATTCATATAGATATTCATTAGCTGTCCATATACTACATTACTATTATCTCCTAGAATCACAAAGGGTTTAGTACCCTTAGTTGCTACTGATGTACCGTTAACCATTATTGATTGATCATTGTTAAAACCTGTTTTGAAGTAGGAAGATTTTTTAAATTCTTCATTAAAAACAAAATCAAAAATACATATTCCTGGATCTAAGGGAATTAGATTTATTATATAATTACATCTATTTTCAAATTCACCCGTATCAATAGTAAGTTGTTTAAATTCTTCAGAATTACCATTTATAATATTTTTAAATACTTTTTGTTGGAGGTTTTGTAGAAATTCTCCTAATCTTATAAAATATCTTTGAGGTTCTGGTACATCAGCCTTAGTACCTATATTTGATCTAGCAGAAGTATATAAATTAAAATAATCACTAGTATAAGGGAAATCTAAAATAGTTTGACCTAGCCATTGAGATATTATATTTGATCCTATATTATTAACAAGAGAGTTGTCATACTCACCTTTTTTATTAGCTTCTATATTAAATTTTTTTGCTAATTGACTTTGGATATAAGGAATGGATGCCGTAGTAATTTGTGCTGCAGGTTTTCTTACATTTATGGATTCTATTACACTACCTAAAGTTATTAAATCTACTGTTATATCATAACTACCATCTTTATTTACTTTCCAAGAAAAATTAGATACTTTACCAAAAAAAGCATCATAATTCCCACTAGTTTGTCTTCTTAAACCATCTATTTCTTTTAACATAGATTGTTGAGTAAAAGTATCTGTTGTAAACCAACTTTTTTCAATAATAGTTGGACCCATTTGTTCTACTGTTACTGTTGGGGGAGTGCCCGGGGTGGTTGTAATATCTGAAATATATTTATCCCAACCCCATTCCAGTATCATAATATATCCTAACCGTAAATAAAGTATTTCTACTAAATTAAATTGAAATTTATTATAAACTTTAATATTTACTGTAGCTTTTCTAATTGATCCTCGGTTTAGGGATTCAACAGTAAAATCGGTTATGCCTCCTACGGGTTGTAGTCCTTCTGAGTTTCCTCCTAAACCACCATACATTTTATCTATGCTATTAGATAATAAATTATCCCTTCTTATACCACTTCTTGAAATATAAGGTTGTTGTTTTTCAGGGTCATAATCATTTATGGATTGTATAGTATTAAACAATACTAGATTTTTTGCTAAACCTGTACCTTCTAAAGCACTTATATCATTATTAGTTGCTACTAACTCAGGAGATTGAGCAAAAGCACCATTTAGTTTTTCTATTCCTAAAGAACCAGATATGGAAACTCCAGATGCCATTTTTATCCAAGCATTCCTATTATTTAAATAATTTAATACTGTAGGATCTCGTTTAACAGATTCAGAGTTATACCCTGCACCTTGCATTTTTTGTCTATTTTGGATCTGTTTTAATATTGGTTTAGAGATTTCTTCTCCTATTAAATTTCCCATAACTATTTAGAGTTTAATATGTCATAATCTAATAAAATTTGTGCTATATTCCTAGGAATTCTAACTTGAACTCCTAAAGGAGGATACATAGTATTCTGGGGTAGTTGAGGGTTAGCAATTGAAATAATCCACCATAAGTTAGAGTCACCAAAACTGTTTTGAGCAAGTATATCAAATCTATCACCTACGTCAGTGTAAACATAAATATCATCAAAACTTAAAGGAATATCAGGATATTTTGTAGTAGCCTTATATCCTTTTCCACCTAAAGTTTTTCTATTTCTTATATTTATATACCTTCCCATAGTTTTTGGTTTTAATTAGGGGTGCTACTTCCATCTTTAGTATAATTATTTTTAGAATTATCCCTTAATGAAATATATCTTTGATCCCCAAATGTTACAAGGTCTCCTTGTGTACTATTTCCTTCTGCGTTTAGTGATGCAAAAATATTTTTCTGTACATTGGGTACAAAGTCATGAATAGGTATAAATTCAAAACCAGACACATCAATTATAAAAGGCATTTCTTTTACACTGGAATCAGATCTATTATCATTAAACCCTGCTCCCGCTATTGAATTATCATTAATTCCTATTTCCCATGGGGATTCTGTTGGTACTCCATAACTAATTCCTTTCATTATACCAACTTGCTTATATAAATAACCACCAACTGTTAATTCTATTAAATTACCCCTCATATACCCACTATCTGAATAATCAGGGGCACATACTGATGCTAAATAATTTAATTTTTGGTACATGGGCATTAATTCTTGTTTTGATTGGGCAGCAACAGTCCAAGATAAACTAACACTTCGATCAAATCCTTGGTAATTATATAAATTTTCTGCTCTCCCCGAAAATTTTTGTGAACCCCAATCAGCAGAGTAACTATCATTCATTGAGTTAATAAAAGCTCTAAAATGAATATAGGTTTTTAATTTAGGGTCATTATTATCTATTACACCAATTCTAAATTTTACTAAATCATTTACTTTTCTTTTTTCACCATCACTACTTACACCACCTGCCTCTTCAGATTTATATATTTGTAAAGCATTTATTTTATCTAGTGCCGTTCCTCTACCTGTTACATAACTAGTTCTTGATATTGGTTTACCTCCAGGATTCCCTTGATTGACTCTATCATCTAATCTCTGATTAGAGTCAGCATAGTTTATAGATTTCGGGGAATTAGATTTAGTTTCTGTTCTGAAATCTGTTATAATAGCATTACTCACAGACCCAGAATCACCAGCTTCCATTAATTGATCATAGTCTAAAGTGTTTTCTAAACCCTTTACACTTGGAGAATTAGGTTGAAATCCTTTATCCCCTTTGGTTTGATATACACTTTGACCAACAGTACTTATTTTTCCACCATCAAAATCATCATTTGTAGTTTTAATAGTTGGTGTGTTACCATCTAAAGTTCCTAGAAGATCATTTAAAGATGTGCTTGTTTGAGTAGCATATCTTCCTGTTACAGATTTTGTACTAGATGATTTTAGATCTCCAAAATAGGTACCTCCTCTAAAGGATTTTTTATAGTTTGGACTTTTAGTACCTCCTTTAAATATACTATAATCAAAACCAAAATTAGTATCGGGGGTTTTCCCAGTGGAAAAAAAACCACTATCTTTTAATTGTGGATTATTTAACCCTGTTCTATCCTTAGACATAAGGATATTTGTTTTTCCAACACCTAAAGTTGAACCTGGTCCCCCAAAATAACTATATAAATTGGTTTGGTCTCCGTCATTAGATAATACTTTATTATCTAAAAATTGAATTAATCTACTAGTACCCGGTTCATTAGAGTTTTGTCTTTCATTTTGAGCAATAGTATTTAAATAGATAGGTTGGGCTAAAGGAAGAAGTCCTCCAAAACCCGTTGATAAAGAATTACCATTAGCTATGTCATTTGTACTGGCAAATGGGTTTATACCTTGTTTAAGTAAATGTCCACCTAGTGGGTTAACCGCAGCTTGCGCTAATGTAGATGTTGGTAAGTAAATACCGTTATTTAACGGTAATCTATTGGGACTCCCTACTTTACTACTAGATACACCTTGTGCTTTAATATTAACACCACTTCTAGAAAGTGCATTTTGTTTTACTGAAAATAAAACTCCATTTGGAGATTTTAAATCAAACATCATTTGAGTTAACCTAGAAACATCATTGACCACTGATGCAGGTAATAATGATCCTCCTCTTAAAAGAAAATCAACATCACCTAAACCAGGGCCTTCTCCATCAGGTATAGGGGTAGTAACGTAAGGTTGGTTACTTGAACCTTGATTACGTCTATCACCTCCATACCTTAAAGATTTTAGGTTGGTTGTTAGGTTAACTAATGGCATAGATTACTGTACGTTTCCGGTTGTATCTACTGCTCTTGGTGTTTCTGAGACATAATCAACATATGTTCCTCTTGAGAATGTATTATTAACTGGGATTGTTGCTGCATCGCTTAAAGGTGCGGCAGGTTGATTTCCATTTAAAGGTGTTAATTGAGATCCTCCGGTTTGTAGCTTTTTTAGTAAAGGCATAATTTTAATTTTTATGGTTAATTTTTATTTTGTTATAAATATTAGTTTTATTTAGGGAATGTACCTTATTGAACAGAATAAGCATATTTTCCAACTGCCGTACCTAATTTATCACCACTCATTTCGATTACAGGATCAGGTCTGTTAATTGCCCTTTCTAGTAATTTTTCTAGTTTGGAATTATCTTGTTGTACTACTGTAGGTTGTTGTGGAATTGTTTGTTGGGGTTTACTTACTTCTAAATTTGAGTTTATAGATTCATTTTCTTTATCAAATAAATTAGTTCCCGCTATAACTGTATCTTTATTGTTTAATTTTATTTCACCTTCAGGACCAAATAAAGTACGTTTACCATATCCTGGGGTGTCTTCTCCAGGTGACATTACGTCATCCCCTATTATTGCTTTTCCTGCCATGTATAGGCCAGCTAAGGCGGCTGTTGCTAATAAAGCACCTACAACTGGTACTTTAGCTGCTTGTTTTGCTCCTTCCAAAGCCATCCCAGCTACACCTTGTAATAATCCTTTTTTACCTAAGGCTAAATCTTTTTTCTTTAATGCCGCTGAAATTGCTAAATAACCATTATAGAGAAGTTGGATACCTGTAATAGCCATAAATAATTCTTTAAATTGTACTAAAAACCCAACTACAGTACTAAATCCTTGTAGTAAAGGATCTAAAAATTTAACAGTATCTCCTAATAAACCCTTTAATTGTTCAACAGCAGCATTAAAAGATTGTTGAGCGTCCTGTTGTTCTAATCTATTTGCTAATTCATCTTTTCCTAAAGCTCTTAATTCTTTTGCTGTTTTTCCTTGTATTTCTTGTTGAAATAAAATATCGGCCATTTGGTCAGAAGTCATACCCATAGCTGCGGCTAAAGCTTCTTGTTGAATGACATTCATATTTTGGAAATCAGCTAAACTACCAGCTTCCTTTTGTAATTCTTTTGCTAATGTTACTTGATCACCGGCTAGGGCCGCTGCTCTTGCTTTCTCTAAATTAATATCTCTACCAATTAACAGTTCAGCCTCTAATTCTTTAGTTATTGAACTTTCAAAATCTAATAATGATTTTCCGGCTGCTGCAACATCTTCTAAAGATGAACCAAATAATTTGGCTTGAGTAACTGCCTTTGCAATTTCTTCTAAACTACCACCTAAATTAGCTCTAGTAGTACCAGTTATTTTACTTGATTCTTCAAGTATATTTTTTAAATTAAATTGAACTCCAGATTGTCTCTGTAATTCATAACTAGTGGCTAAGGCATTTTTATATTGTTCATCAAAACTCCCATCGGTTATTTCTGCGGATGCGGCTAAACTACCTGCTGCTTCCGCTGATAATCCTACTGTTTTTTCTAGTTTAGTAGCTGTTTCTAAAGTTTCCATTGAAAACTTAGCTATAAAACCAAACTGTTCACTTAATGCTGTAAAGGTATGTACAAGATTTGAGGTATTAACATTTAAATCATCTGATGCCATTGCAACTGAAGAAAATTCACCGGCTAAAGATTTAGCTTCTGAACTTGACATGACCATACTTCTTTCAAATTCCGTAATCTTTTTATTATTTTTTAATAATGCTTCTCCTATAGCTGTAAAAGCTAATAATGCCATATTAGCTGGGTTTGTAAGACCCGACAACATTTGACTTCCTGCTTCTTTTAACCCAGCACCTAAACCAGCAACTCCACTTCCTCCATCTTTTATTTTGTCCATAGCAGCACCTAATATTTTATCGGTGTCTACTAAATCCCCTAATATTGGTATTTTACTTATACCTTTTAAAATACCACCAAAAACTCCTAATTTCTTTTCATTAGCTATTAGAGTCTCCTTTTCTTTTTCTCTTATTTTATTCTGACGTTCTAATTCATCAGCATTTTGTTTAGTAAATACTGCTTGTTGACCTAAAGGGCCTAATAATCTAGTATGGTAATCTAATGTGGCTTCAGCTTTTAACTGTCTTTTTTCAGAAGATTCAAATGCTTTTCGGTCAAACCCTTCTTCGGTTTCTGCTGCTGCTAGTAAATCTTCTTGGATTGCTTTTTCTTTTAAAATGTCACTAGCTCTATTATTAGCATATTTTACCCTTTTTTGTTCTTTATCACTTAAAGATTTTACTAAAGAATTTTGTATATTTGAAGCTTTATTAAGGGATTCCTTATTTTTTAATAATTGTTTATCTATAGCTTCAACCGAACTAAGACCCCTTCTTTGCTCTAATATTTCTTTAGAAATACTTTTATTGATTTTAAGTATATTGGTATCAAAAGTTGTTCTTTTAGTACTTATACCTTGAACTTCTTTAATAGAGTCAACTAAAGAAGAAGCTAAACTAACAGAATCAGAATCTAAAAGGTTCTGTTTTTCTTTTATTTCAGCTCTTTGTTTTTCAATTGCAAGAAGTTCTTTAGCTCTATTTAATTCTTGTTCCGTTGGCATTAATAGGGGGTTTTATTATAAATATGAAAAAAAGCAGCTATTTATAGCTGCTCTTTCCCTCATATGGTTTAGATGCTTGTTTAAATTGAGGGGTGTTAATTTTTCCCTCAGAATTAACAAGTGAAGTTTTACCAGCATTTAATTGATTTTTTTCGGCTGCTGATTTTTCTTCATAAAATTTTTGTATTTCTTTAAATGTAAATTTACGTAGCCATATTGGCATATGATATATAGTATTATAATCATATCCACCTTTACCATGGAATAGTATTTCATGAATCTGTTTAAAAAGATTCATTCTTATTTGTGGGGATAATTTAGGCGTCAGGCCAAAAAAACCCAAGCCCTATAGGGATGCGTACCTCCTGACCGCTATCTATAATAACATTAAGATCTACATCGGGTTGTGTTTCTTTAATATGATCTCTTAATGCTTTAGAATCTTTTGCTAATAAATAACCATCTACAAATTCATTAATATCTTTCCTTTCAGTATCACCATTAACTGATGTAATAATATATTTTAATCTTGTAGAGAGAGAAGGATTAGAATCTTTTTTAATTCTTTTTATACCTTCTATTTCTTTTTCAAGTTTTTTTTCATCTTTTCCCGTAAGTATTTTATAAGTAATTGGGGTTTGAGTATGAGGTAAAGTAAATTGAAATTCATTTAACCCCTGAGTTATTTGGGATTCATCAAATTCTTTGTTTTCTAATTGACTTAAATCAATAGTTTCTTTCTCACCATTTATTTCTACTTCATATTGAGACCCATACCCTAAAATACGAGTAGCAATTAAAAGGGCATTTTTGTCACCTACAATTAAATCATCCATATTAATTTTAGAAATTATAACAGACTCTAATAATTTATCTAATACATTTCCTTTTTTTATAAAAGAAGAATTAGTTAAAATATCCTCTTCTTTAGCAGTCATATATTTAATTTCTACCTTACCACTAGATAGGGGATTGTCTTTAGGATATATTAATCCTTTAGATGGTAATTCTATTTCTTCTGTTGGGAATTTAAATTCAGCCATAATCTTTATTTGGTTAAAACGTTTTTATCAGTTATACATATACAATATAAAAAAAAGCTTGCCCAAAGGCAAGCAATTTTCTAAATTAGGGGTGAGTAAAATTTTTAGAAATTTAATACACAGTAATCTGGTTGAACTGTCATTGTAATTTCTTGAGCAGCATTTTCAGTATCCCAGTTAAAATCTCCAAATGAAGCTTCTGTAATCATTGCTCCTTTGATGATCCATTCTGAAACGATATCACCTACAGGTCCTAGTACATTGATTGTAAGATCTTTCTTATAGAAATCACTATAACCATCTCTACCAGTTACTGATTCATGATGCAATCTAACCCATTCCATTACTGATTGTGCACCAGATGGTGTAATTGGGTCAAATAATGTAAATTGAATTGTTCCCCAAGTTGTTTTACCTTTTACAAAACGTTGAACGTTAATATGATTTAAAGGTACTGTTCCTTGAGATACAGTTACGGCTCCTACACCTTTCATGATGTATGCTGGGAATCCATCTACAAAAGCTATAAATCTGTTCTTTTGTTTTGGCTCGAAAGCTGTGAAAAATATTTCGTTTGGGTTTAATACTGCCATTTTATATGTTTATTTTATTATAAATATTCGGTTTTCTTTTTTTTATGCTGGGAATGTTGCTCCAGTTGGTAATACATTGAAATCAAGTATAATAAATTCAGCTGTTTTAGTTGGTTGTAAGAAAATCTGACCGATTAACTCATTTCTATCTATTACATCCGGTGTATTATTTGTTTCATCCATTACTACTTTAAATGCATACAAACCTTGTCTTTGTTGAACACTTTCTAAATATGGATTTACTTGTGTTAAGAAATTATTTCTTGTAGCAATTGTATTTGCTTCAAATACTAAGTTATCAGCAATTTGAGAAATATAATCTTTAAGTGTAATTAACAATCTACGTACATTTACTCTATCTAAAGCAGTTGCTGCTTTTTGTAATGTTTTCTGTCCGAATACTACAACTCCTTGTTGTGGGAATGTAGCAATTGGATTAACATTACCTTCATATAAAGTATCTCTATTTGCTGATGTTAATCTTCTTTCTGCTCTTACTACTGAACCTAATCCACCTCTTGTAATACCTGCTGGTGCGAACCATGGATCACTTGAAGCATCTGTAAATGCGTATACACCTGGAATCATTGTAGAAGCTGGAATATAAACTAATAAACCAGTATTTGGATCAACAGTCTGTAACCAAGGCCAATATGTAGCGGCATAACTAGAATCTATGGATGCTGCATTTTGTAGTACAGTAGTAATTGCTGTATTATAACGAACTAAATCCATTATATAAATAGCATCACCTCTTGCAATAGTATTGTTTTTTATTAAGTTACACTGGGTAGCATAATTTGCATAGTATAAACCTGGTGCTGAAATTACATTATATTGGTAATCATCTTGATTAGCTAATAAATTAATAGCATTTGTATAATCAGTTCCAATTAAACCTTGAGTATTTGTTCCATCAATTTTTTCATAGAAACGGTTATATGATACTGAGTTAAGGTTTGAACCCAAAGCTTGATCAAATGAACCTGACCCTACCAATGGTAAAGATGATGTAAACTCATTTTTTGCTACTCCATTATTTTGGAAATAATGTGGGGTGTTGAAATTTACTTGTTTTACTCTTATATAATTAGATACATTAGGGTAAGATCCTGATTCTTGTAAATATGTTCCTGAACCGTCTGCTGCTACCACAACATTTGAAGTAATATCACCAATTGCTCTTGAAATATAATTTGGAGAAAATGGATCTAAAGAGATGTTATTAAATGATTCTAATACTACTTTTTGATTATTATTATCATTACCACGTCTAACTAGTAATGAAAATACACCTGAAGCTGTATTTACACTTGCAATTTCCCATCTGATGTTATCAGCAGATCCAAGTGCTAATGCGCCCCCAGGTAATTCTGTTCCTGCTGAATCGGCTCCTGCTGGTGTTGTATTATTCATAATTAGTCCTTCAGAAAGTGTTTCTAATACAAAAGCATTTGCATTTTCAATTTCTGAGTCTAATAATGTGTGAGTTGCTTCTAATGATCCAGCACCTAAGTCACCTGCAGCTATTGTAACTGTATTACCTGCTACATATCCTGCTCCTTCTGCTGTAACCGAAACTGTTGATATTTCTGAACCTACATTTACTGCTCCTATTGTAACTACTATACTTCCTCCAGTTCCTGCTGTTAAACCTGCTGTTACTAAGTCAGATTGTGTAAGTGTAATGGTTGTACCAATTTCATATCCAGTTCCTCCTGCTGTTAAAACTCCACCTACATCTATTCCTCCGGCAATATTTGTACTAATTTCAATAGTCCCACCTGAAGCATTATTGCTCGTCATAGCAAGCAAAATTGTAATAGGAGTTGTTGTGACACTAGCATCATATGCTCCATCCGCAACTCCATCACCTGTTGGTACTGCTGTTGTTGAAGCTACTAATAACCCACTTACTACTGTTGTTACTGTTGCTTTTGCTCCTGAACCATTGTCACCAACTAAAGCAACGTCAGTATATGTACCTATTGTATCACCAGTATTTGTACCACCAGTCCAAGGAGTTAAACCTCCTACTAACCCACCATCTCCTGTTTCAACATTATTTTCAATGTTTGTAGATAAAGCGGGCGTAAAAGAACCGCTTGTTACTCTTGTTACTAGTAAAGAACTACCTCCACTTGAAAAATAATTATTAGCTGCTATTGATGTTAGATAAGTGTAATCTGTAGATCCACTTTCTAGTGAGCCTCCAAAAATTGCTTGAAATGAACTAAATGAACTAACGTAGGTTGGTTTTTCAACCGGACCTTTTACGGTTGGGCCTATTATAGCCGCGCCTCTTACTAAAGGTTGAGCCGTAACAAGTGATTGATCGTTTTCTCTTGCTAATACTCCTGGAGATATTAATGTTTCTGCCATCTTATTTTTATTATTTTAATAATTGTTTTATTATAAATATTAAAGAGGAGTTCAAAAACTTATTCTGAGGTAATAAATTCTCCTGTTTCTAAGTCAATATTCCCATCTCCATACTTTTCTTGAAGTTCTTTAGCTGTTTTATTTGATTTTTCTTGTAAATCTGCTAAACCATCTAAAATTGAAGATCTTTTACCTTCTAAAAATGCTTTTTGAATATCAACTTGTCCTAAGTCAAAGGTAATTGCATTTTGTTGTTTTTGATACTCTTTAAGAATTGTTAATTCTTTTTCGGATAATTTCTTTGTTTCACTCATTATTACAGTTATTTATAAATATTAATTAATTTTTACTCAGTTAAATTTATTTTAAAAATATTAATTTATTATACTATTATATATAAAATTTGGCGTTGATTTAGGTATATAATTAAGTATTTTACTAGTTATATGGGGTAAATCAATTGCAGAATCACAATTTAAACTATACACTATAAGGTCATATTTAAAACTTTATTATACACTTGATCTACAGTTATTGATTTTTGACAAATGTGTTGTTTTTCAGTTCCTTGAAATACCGGACACCAATCCCAATCTCCTGGGTCAAAGGTGAAACTTTCATTTACCCAACAATTATTACAAACAGAATTATTTTCAATTTTAGTTAAATAATTAGTAAATTCAAAACCCCAAGGAATAAAATTGTTAATCATTACCGTTTGTTTATCTAAAGCCCAATTAACCCAAGATAATCCAGAACCTAGTCCGATAAATAAATCAGCATGGTATAAGTAGTTCCAAGTATCTTCCCAACCTAATTTTTCTTTATTAATAATATTAGTTCCTTTAAATCCCTCGTAAGAGAGGTTAACTACCTTATATCCATCTCTATGTAATTTTTTTGCTAATTCTCTCCAATTTTTATGGGGCCATTCTTTTAACCCTGCTGTAGATCTAGGGCCTATACAAATATATTTACCTTTAATAGGCTTTTTTTTAGGAGTGAAGTTAAGACCATAATTAATTTCTTTATAAGGTAGTCCTAATATATCGGTTGCAGTTTGAATTAAGGGAATTGTATTAGGGGAATTTGGATTTTTTAAACCAGAATCCCATTTTCCATCATTTTTAAACCATCCTATTCTATAATGAGCATATGCTTCAGTAGGTATATCTGGTTTTACAAAAGTAATATCTTTATATTCTTCTAGGTTTTCAAACCACCCATTATGGAAAGTTGAAGCTATTACTTTACATTTATATTTCTTTTGAAATTCTAAAATTTGAGGTGTCCATGCTAAAGTATCACCTACTGATTTTGAATCTAATGATATTTTAACAATTTTATCTTTTAAATCAAATTTATGTACTATTTTCCCATTAATTTTAATTATCCATGGAACATAATATTGTTTATTACAAGTAGTCCACATATTATTTGTAATAGTAGAAGAATGAATAACTTTATTATTCCGTGAATCAATAAACTCTACAAAATATTTTTGATTTTTAGAACCATAAGTTTGAACTTTAGGTCCTTCGCTAAAACTTATTTCTATTTTATTTTCTGGGAGATTATTATATAAAGTATCAATTTCTATACTTGCTAATTCTACAGCTCTTTTCCAAGTAAATTTATCTCGTATTTCTTTAGACTCTTTTAATGCTTGTTTTTTATGTTTATCATAATTTTTGTAAGCATCCCTCATTACTTTTTTTAAATCTTTGTAATCAGGGGTGTAAAATTCACCTGTCATATCAGATTGAGAGAAAGTACTATATTCACCCATTATAGCAGGCTTTTTACCTGTTACTTTAACAGGTAACCCTTTACCTTCTGCAAATTCAAGTTGGGCACTACAGTTAGAATAAATAGAAGGTGTACCACATGCCATTGCTTCTATTAAGGGTAAATTCCAACCCTCAGCACGTGCACATGATAAAAACACATGACCTTTTTGTAAGTATTGTATATAATCTTCTCTTGAGGGAAAGTGTTTTATTTTTAATCTAGAATCAGATAAATTATAATGTTCTAATCTTTTTTCAGTAGATTCTAAATTATCTTTTGCAAATTGGTTATCTATAGATAAAACTAAATCTACGGGTTCATCTTCTTTAAATTCCTCTAAAAATGATTCTATTATTTCTTTAGTTGATTTTCTATAATCCCATCTACCAAATAAAATAAATTTAAATCTACCATCTTCATACTCAGGTAAATTTGCTTTAGGGTTAGGGAAAAATATTTTTGAATCAACCGCTTCTGGAATAACTTTTATCATATCTTCAGACATTCCTTGTTCTATGTTACATAGTTTTTGCCATTCTGAAGGTACCCATAATTGATCAAACTCTTTTAATTTGTTAAAGAATTGATCCGGATAACGTGTTGTTTCCCATACAGTATATCCTATTTTTGGACCTTGATAATTTTGATAAAAATAATGATGGTTTACTTCTGCTAAAACTATATTAAGGTTATGATCAAAATTATTTAGATGGTTTTGATAAATTGGATAATCTTCAAGTTCTCTTTCATTGTTAAAATAAGTTTGTTGGTCTAAAAGGATTTTATCTGAAGGGGTTAAATACCATTCTTTATTAAAAGGTTCATCTTTTAAACCGTTCCAATCTTTACTAACGGTAAAATTTCTAATTTTTGTTTGATATATTTTAAATAATTCTCTAAAAAAATCTCTAGTATGGTTATTAAATCCAGTTGTTCCTATATAAC
>JGI20152J14361_10001523_pt1 | contig 14996 bp, 10 predicted proteins | sample COG_02_FD_14361 | JGI IMG/M metagenome (IMG submission 14361)
CGTGCTGGTTTTCTGTCTTGTCGCCGGCAAACTTAAACGCACATCGCGAATACAACGCTCAAAGTGGCCAGTGATCTCCGTCCAATCGCACAGACCCCGCGCATGCTGTAGCCCGGCGGCGAGTACATCACGGTTGAAGTCCAATAACTGAAAAGATGACAGTTGGGTGCCCAAGAAAAGAACGCCAATTTCATTGAGCTGGTGCGCCTCGTCAAAAATAGCAACCCCCACCGACGGCAGCAACTCCGCCATACCGGACTCGCGGATGGCTTGGTCCGCAAAAAATAAGTGGTGGTTCACCACCACCAAGTCAGCCGCTAGCGCCTCTCGCCTAGCGGTCTGTAAATGACAGGTCTTAAAGTCGGGGCATTGACCGCCAAGGCAGTTGTCACGGTTCGACGTCACCAGCGGGATCACGGCCGATCGCTCGTCCAAACCGGGCATCTCAGACAAATCACCGCTGACCGTCGTAACAGCCCAGCGTTGCACCTGCGCGAGGGCTCGGGTTAAAAATCGATCACCAATCGCTCCGCTCTCTAGGTGCGTTTTCAATCGGTGTGTACACAGATAGTTGTTACGCCCTTTTAGCAGTGCGGTGCGCACGGGGATTCCCAGCCGGTTAATCAAGCCCGGGAGGTCTCTAAAAAACAGTTGGTCTTGCAGCGCTTTGGTCGCGGTCGACACCATCACACGTTCTCCGCTCAACAAAGCGGGAACCAAATAGGCAAAGGTCTTCCCCGTGCCGGTGCCCGCCTCAACGACCAGCGCACCAGAGCGGGCAATGGTGTCGGCCACCAGCTGCACCATGCGCTGCTGCCCTGCCCGTGGGCGGTAGTTCACATCCGCCAACCCCATCTCACCCGTGGCAGAAAACGCGTTGACCGCACGCTGCACCCACGGGATATCCGCCACCCAGTCTGCTGCTGCCATCAAGTCAGCCCGGTATCAACATCACGACGGGCTTCCTCTAAAAATGCCTGTGACTGCATCTCGGCCAAACGTGAGACCGTTCGGACAAACTCGTGCGCCATGGGACCCGTTACATACAGCCGCTCAGGCTCAACCGCAGCAGACATGACGAGCTTGACGCGGCGATCGTAAAGCACGTCAACCAGCCACGTAAACCGTCTGGCCTCACTGGACTGACGCACGTCCATCTCCGGCACGTCACTCAAGAAAACAGTATGGAATTGGGTGGCGATTTCCAAGTAATCGTTTTGCGAACGGGGACCACCGCACAGCACCCGGAAGTCAAACCAAATCACGCCACCCGCTTTACGTCTGGCGGTAATGTCTCTCGCCTCAATGTGCACGGTAGGAGCCTCGTCAGCAGCCTCCGCTAAGCGGGTGAAGGCGTCGGACATGGCGGTATCCGCTACGGCACCGTTGGGCTGATGGTAGAAGTCCATCAACGCCAGTGTTTGACTACGGTAGTCTGTGCCTGCATCGACGCTCAAGACTTCCAGCCGCTCGTTCAAAAGCGCAATCGCCGGTAAGATCCGATCGCGGTGCAGCCCATTGGGGTACAAGTCATCTGGCTTGAAGTTAGACGTGGTTACAAAGCCCACACCGTGGGTGAACAAAGCCACCAACAACCGGTGAAGAATCATCGCATCGGTGACGTCAGCGACATGGAACTCATCAAAGCAAATCAGCTTGAATCGTTTTGCCATGCGTTTACCGAGCTCATCCAAGGGGTTTACCGTGCCTTGTAACTCGCGTAACTCTCTATGCACTTCCCGCATAAATTCGTGGAAATGTAAGCGCGTCTTTCGCTCGATAGGGACGGCTTGAAAAAAACAGTCCATGAGAAAACTCTTGCCTCGGCCGACCCCGCCAAACATATAAACGCCACGCGGAACCTGTGGACGAGAGAACAACTTCTTAACGATGTTCGCGCGCTTGCTTTTGTATTGGGTCCATTCGTCCGCACAGCGCTGCAACGCTTTGATTGCGAGCAATTGCGCTGGATCTGTCTGATAGCCCTTAGCCTGTAGCGCCGCCGCATAGGCTCGCTCTACTGACCCACCTTGAGACAATGCCAGCACCGCTGGGTCAGCCTGCTCCACCACAGGCGGGCGGCCAGTCGCGGCGATGGGTTGCGGAATAGACTCGGACGGGGTGATGGGCATAGGTCAGGCAGGAGGTGCACGTCGCAGGTGACGCGCCATAAAAAATAACCGCTGGGCCCTCAGGTTACCAGCGGTCACTTCTGCCGACTGTCACGCCGGCAGGGCGTTCCCTTAAAAATTCAGGGTGCGCTTATCTACGGCCAAAGCCGCTTCTTTGGTGGACTCAGACAAGGACGGGTGCGCATGGCAAATACGCGCTATATCCTCGCTACTGGCTTTAAATGCCATGGCCACACAGGCTTCTGCAATCAACTCGCTGGCCATGGGGCCAACCACGTGAACACCCAAAATTTCATCGGTTGTCGCGTCCGCCAGCATTTTCACCATACCGGTCGTGTCACCCAATGCGCGCGCACGGCCATTGGCCAAAAACGGGAAGGTACCGGCTTTAAACGCAATGCCTTGTTCTTTCAGTTGTTGCTCGTTCTTACCCACCCATGCAATCTCAGGACTGGTGTAAATCACCCAAGGAACCAAGTCGAGATCGACATGACCGTGCTGACCCGCAATGCGCTCGGCGACGGCAACGCCCTCTTCCTCAGCCTTGTGCGCCAGCATCGGGCCGCGCACCACGTCGCCCACAGCCCACACGCCGGCGACATTGGTACGGCAATTCGCATCCACCTCAATCGCACCGCGCTCATCGAGCTTGAGGTCTACGGCTTCTGCGTTAAGCCCCGCCGTGTTGGGGACGCGGCCAATCGAGACGATCAGCTTGTCAACGGTCAGTGTTTGCGCACCACCTTTTGCATCGGTATAGGCAATCGACACGGTCTTCTTGGTGTTTTTGATCTCACCCACCTTAACGCCCAGCTCAATCTTTAGGCCCTGCTTGACAAAGGCCTTATGCGCCTCTTTCGCAATTTGTTGGTCTACCGCACCCAAGAAGGTGGGCAAGCCTTCGAGCACAGTCACCTCGGCACCCAAACGGCGCCAGACCGATCCCATTTCCAGGCCAATCACACCAGACCCAATCACGCCCAAACGCTTGGGTGTTGCACCCACGCGCAAGGCGCCGTCGTTAGACAGGACGTTCACCTCATCAAACTCGATACCCGGCAAGGGGCGCGCCGATGAACCGGTGGCCACAATGACGTGCCGTGTTTGCAGGGTCTCGTTTGACTTACCGGTTACCGACAACTCAAAGAGACCATCGGTGCGTGACAAAAATGAGCCACGACCATGGAAGAAGCTGACCTTGTTTTTCTTAAACAAATACAAGATGCCGTCGTTGTTTTGTTTGACCACCGCATCCTTGCGCGCAATCATTTGCGCCACATCCATGCTCAGCCCTTTGATGCCGATGCCATGGTCAGCAAAGTGATGGCCCGCCTGCTCGAAGTGCTCAGATGACTGCAACAAGGCCTTGGATGGGATACAACCGACGTTGGTACATGTACCGCCAGGCGCAGGGCCTCCGGCTGCGTTTTCCCACTCGTCGATACAGGCCACTTTAAAGCCCAACTGTGCGGCTCGGATCGCCGCAACGTACCCGCCTGGGCCCGCACCAATAACGACGACATCAAAGTTCTGTGACATATTTTCCGCTCTCTAATTAAATACCGAACAACAAGCGTGAAGGATCCTCAAGTGCCTCCTTCATCGTCACCAAACCAAGTACCGCCTCACGGCCGTCAATGATTCGGTGGTCGTAGCTCATTGCAAGATAGTTAATGGGGCGCACAACCACTTGACCATTTTCAACCACGGCGCGATCTTTGGTCGCATGCACGCCCAAAATGGCGGCTTGCGGCGGGTTGATGATGGGCGTTGACAGCATAGAGCCGAACACCCCGCCGTTGGAGATCGAAAAGGTGCCGCCCGTCATGTCATCCAGACCCAACTTACCTTCTTTGGCTTTGTTACCAAACTCGGCAATCTTTTTCTCGATGTCGGCAAAACTTAACTGGTCTGCGTTACGCAAAATAGGAACCACCAACCCACGCGGCGAGCCAACAGCGATACCGATATCAAAGTAACCGTGATACACGATGTCATTGCCGTCTACAGAGGCGTTTAACACGGGGTAACGCTTCAGCGCGGCAACCGCTGCCTTCACGAAAAAGCTCATGAAGCCCAAGCGAACACCGTGTTCTTTTTCGAATTTGTCCTGATACTTTTTGCGCAACTCCATGATCGGCGCCATGTTGACTTCGTTGAAAGTCGTCAGGATGGCGTTGGTCGCTTGCGACTGCAAGAGGCGCTCAGCCACGCGCGCACGCAGACGAGTCATGGGCACACGTTGCTCAGGACGGTCTCCAAGGTCTGGCGCTAAGGTGGCGACTTGTTGCAAAGCGGTCTGGGGGATGCCCGTTGGAATAGATGCGGTGGAGGTGACAGCGCCTTTGGGCGCAGCCACAGCCGCCAACACGTCACCCTTGGTCACGCGACCGTCTTTGCCCGTTCCTGCAACCGAGCCGGCGGCCATACCGTTGTCGGCCATGTGTTTGGCCGCGGCTGGGGACGCCACGCCTGCCTTGCTGGTCGATGCCGCACTGGATGCGGGTGCCGATGCAGACGCGGATGCGGGAGCAGCTGCTGCTGCCGGCGCGCTTGCCGCCACTGCCGGGGCTGCCGGGGCTGCAGCAGCACCAACGCCATCGGTATCNATGCGGGCAATCACCTGCTCTGAGGCGACGGTTGCGCCATCGGCTTCAACCAACTCNGCCATCACACCCGCAGCCGGTGCGGGCACTTCCAAGACCACTTTATCGGTCTCAACCTCAATCAAAATTTCGTCCATCGCCACGGCNTCGCCCGGCTTCTTTTTCCACGTCATCAACGTCGCTTCAGCAACAGACTCAGACAGTTGGGGGACCTTGACTTCTACGATTGCCATCTTCAGTTTCCTTGAATTCTTTTCGGTTAGGGCCCACGACCGCGGCGTTGCGCGTTCATGGGCGACCTAGATCAATGCGGTTCAGCTTATTTCGTCAACACAAAGCCCTTGAGCTTGCCGAACGCCCCCTCGATAAGGGCCTTCTGTTGCTCTTGGTGCAAATGCGCATAGCCCACAGCGGGTGAGGCCGAGGCCGCACGACCGGCGTAGCCGAGTCGCTGACCATCGCGCATGTTTTCGTGTATGTAGTGCTGAACAAAGAACCAAGCACCTTGGTTCTGTGGCTCGTCTTGGCACCACACCATGTCAGACGCGTTGGGATAGCGTTTGACTTCTGCCGCGAACGCCTTGTGTGGAAACGGATACAACTGCTCCACCCGAATGACGGCAACGTCTTTGACGCCCATCTCCTCGCGCTTGCGGATGAGGTCGTAGTAGACCTTGCCAGAGCAGCAAATGATGCGCTTGACCTTGGCCGCAGCTTTCACAACCGCCGGGTTGGTCTCGGGGATCACGGTTTGGAAAATACCGCTTGTGAACTCCGACATCGGTGACGTTGCATCCTTGGCTCGCAACAAACTCTTAGGCGTCATGATGATCAGCGGCTTACGCAAACCACGCACCATCTGTCGACGAAGCACGTGGAAAATCTGACTTGCCGTCGTCGGTTGAACAACCTGAATGTTTGTGTCGGCAGCCAACTGCATGAAACGCTCCAAGCGCGCCGAGGAGTGCTCAGGCCCCTGTCCTTCGTACCCATGCGGCAACATCAGCGTGATCCCGTTTACACGGCCCCACTTCACCTCGCCTGACGCGATGAATTGGTCGATCACAACCTGCGCACCGTTCACGAAGTCACCGAACTGGGCCTCCCAAATAACCAGCGTATTGGGGTCATTGGATGCATAGCCGTACTCAAAACCCAAGACGGCCTCTTCAGACAAAATGGAATCGATCACCACGAACGGCGCTTGTGTCTCGGACACGTTTTCCAAGGGCACATAGGCGTTGTCTTCGAGGCGTGTTTGACGCCCTTGGTCATGAATAACCGAGTGGCGGTGCGTGAAGGTGCCACGACCACAGTCTTCGCCAGACAAGCGAACAGGGAAACCGCTAGAGACCAGTGACGCGAACGCCATATGCTCGCCCATCCCCCAGTCGACGGGCACATCACCACGCCCCATGGCTGCGCGGTCGACGTACACTTTTTTAACCAGCGGATGTGGCGTGATGTGGTCTGGAATCGTCGTCAGACGCTCGGCCAAACGACGCCACTCTGACTCAGGAATTGAGGTGTCACCCGCATCTGTCCACGGCTTGCCCAAATAGGGCGCCCAGTCCACCGCGAACTTGTTCTTGAAGTTCGTCAGTACGGGGTCAACAGTGTGGCGACCCTCATCCAAAGCAGAACGATAGCTTTTCGCCAAATCGTCGCCTAAGGTGTCGCCCATTCCCTGTGCAGCCAGCCGGTCAGCGTACAGTTTGCGTGTGCCAGGGTGTGTGGCGACGCGGCGATACATCAAGGGTTGCGTGATGCTCGGGGTGTCTTGCTCGTTGTGGCCTAGCTTGCGGAAACAGACGATGTCCACCACGACATCTTTTTGGAAGGCCATGCGGTATTCAAGTGCCAAGCGCGTTGCCAGCACCACCGCCTCAGGATCATCACCGTTAACGTGCAACACGGGTGATTCAACCATCTTCACGACGTCGGTACAGTACAGTGTGGAACGGCTATCACGCGGGTCACTCGTGGTGAAACCAATCTGGTTGTTGATGACCAAATGCACCGTACCACCCGTGGTGTAGCCCCGAGTCTCGGCCAATGCCAAGGTTTCCATGACCACGCCTTGTCCAGCGAAAGCGGCATCACCGTGAACCAATACCGGCAGNACTTGCTCCCCTTTCGGGTCATGACGACGATCCATGCGCGCNCGCACAGAGCCTTCGACGACGGGATTCACAATTTCTAGGTGCGACGGGTTGAACGCGAGCGTCAAGTGGACAGGGCCACCGGGTGTCGGCACATCGCTGGAGAAACCCTGGTGGTACTTCACATCACCGCTGGGCAAGTCTTCAGGTGCGGTGTGATCAAACTCGGCAAACAGGTCTTTAGGCATTTTGCCTAAGGTATTCACCAGCACGTTCAAGCGCCCGCGGTGGGCCATGCCAATCACAATTTCTTGCACACCTTTTTCACCCGCACGCATGATCAACTCATCCATGGCGGCGATGAAACTCTCTCCGCCTTCTAGGGAGAATCGCTTTTGACCCACGTATTTGGTNTGGAGAAAACGCTCCAAGCCCTCTGCCGCCGTGAGGCGACCCAAAATATGGGTTTTCTGCTCAGCGTTCAGTACCGCCTTGCTACGAATACTCTCCAGCTTCTCTTGCCACCAACGCTTTTGCGTCTGGTCTGTGATGTACATGTACTCAGCACCCAAGGTGCCGCAGTACGTGTCGCGCAACGCGTTGAGCAACTCGCGCAGCGACATCGTTTCTTTACCAAAGAACGTGTTGCTGGTGTTGAAAATTGTTTCTTGATCCGCGTCGGTCAAACCGTAGAAAGCGGGGTCAAGTTCTGGGATGTTTTCTCGGTCCGCAATCTTCAGCGGATCCAAGTCTGCCCAGCGCGCACCCACGTTTCTGTAGGCGGCGATGAGCTGCTGAACAGCCACGCGCTTTCTGCCCATTTGGGAGTCTGCGTTACTTTGCACCACGCGCGTCGTTCCCTGCTTCGCCATTTCGGCAAACGCATTGACAACAGGCAGATGGGGTAGGTCACGTGAATCAGAGCCATCGACAGCCGGCACGTTTTGCAAGGCATCAAAGTAGCTTCGCCACTCATCCGTCACACTGCTGGGGTTGTCGAGATAGTTCTCGTACATTTCCTCTACGTACGGTGCGTTACCGCCGAAAAGGTACGAGTTGCCATTAAAGGCAATATAGACGCTGTTCGTCTCGCTCATTGATTCGCTGACCTCCGTTTTCCTAGGGAAAACATAAGTTGGGTAAAAAAACCTCCCGCGACACGGCTGAACCGATTGGCGGATGCGACAGTGACAAGGAAGGGTCGTTGTGCAGCCCGTATTCTGCCACCTAATCGGCGATAGACGCCAAAAAGATAGACCGATGTGGGCAAATAGGCAGATAAGGCCTTAGAAAGGCGAGATCTGTCGTGTGAAAAGAACCGGATGGCGGATTGAGGTAACAATTAAAAGACGCGAGCCAACAGACGCTTGTCGGCTGGGACGTCCGACGGCGAGTCCATCTCGATGGCAATTTGCGTGCAAACGCTGCGACAAAGCGTTACCGCCTGCTCACTTTGCACCCGATAGATAACCTGTGTTCCCTGCTTGCGCTTCGCTAAGACGCCGCATCGGTACAGTACGTTTAGGTGCTGAGATAAATTNGGCTGAGTGGTATCNATCTCGGTCAGCATTTGGCTGACCGACTTCTCCTCGTTGCACAAGGCGCTCAGGATACGCAAGCGCATGGGCGTTGAGAGCACACTGAACAACTCAGCCGCCAACTCAAAAACGCGGGCGCCCTCCGGTTGAGATGCCTCCGCGTCCGGGGTCTGCTGATTGGCCACTTGGTTATGTTCATTCATGCGCGAAATTGAATATAGTGATTAACAAGTCAATCATAGCCCTTATCGCGCCCTAACTCAACTCAGCAAGGCTAGCGGGGAGTCCCCGTCTCGGTCAGCTACCGCCCACCAAGGCGGTTACCTGCGCCAAGGCGCTGGGGTCGTCCATGGTCGTGAGGTCACCGGGATCGCGCCCCTCGCAAACCGCTTGAATCGCACGGCGTAGGAGCTTGCCGCTGCGGGTCTTGGGCAGCAACGTCACAAAGTAGATACGCGACGGTCTCGCCACTGCCCCCAACTGCTCGTCGACCACTTTCATGAGGGCCCCCTCGAGCTGCAGCTTGGCCTCAGGCGATGCGTAGGCATCGGCGTCCTTCAACACCGCAAAGGCCATCGCGACTTGTCCTTTCAGCTGATCCGCCACACCCACCACAGCCACCTCCATGATCGCGCTATGGCTCGCAATACTCTCTTCGATCTCACGCGTACCCAAGCGGTGTCCCGCCACATTGATCACATCGTCGGTGCGTCCCAAGATAAAGAAGTAACCATCCGCATCGCGAATGCCCCAGTCAAAGCTGCTGTAAACCAAGCGGCCAGGAATACTGCGCCAATAGGTGTCGACATACCGTTTGTCGTCTTGCCAAACCGTCTGCATGAAGCCCGGGGGCATAGGCCCCTCAATGGCAACCACCCCTTTGGTATTGGGCTCAGTGATGTCTTGGCCGGTTTGCTCGTCGATGATTCTGACGTCATAGCCATACATGGGCACACCCGGACTGCCTAACTTCGTCTTGCCCTCGGAAATACCATTTGCCAAGGTCAAAATCGGCCAGCCGGTCTCGGTTTGCCAGTAGTTGTCAATGACGGGGCGTTCTAATGCATCGGATATCCAACTCGCGGTCGGCGCGTCCAACGGCTCCCCGGCTAAGAACAGGCCTTTGAGGCTGGAAAGATCGGCATTTTTAATGAAGGCAGGGTCGTATTTTTTTAAAACGCGAATGGCGGTGGGAGCGCTGAACATGACCGAAATTCGGTATTTCTCAACCATTTGCCACCAGATACCCGCATCGGGTCGAATCGGCAAGCCCTCGTACATAACGGTCGCCATCCCCGCAATCAGTGGCCCATAGACAATATAGGAGTGCCCAACCACCCAGCCGATATCACTGGTGGCAAAGTAGGTCTCCCCAGCTTGCCCCATAAAAATGTGCTGCATACTCGCCGCCAACGCGACTGCATAGCCCCCGACGTCACGTTGCACCCCCTTGGGCTTGCCTGTCGTACCGCTGGTATACAAGATGTAGCTGGTATCAGTCGACGCCAGCCACTCGCAAGGCACATCCGCATCGCGGTGAGCGGCTGACACCACGGCGTAGTCAAGGTCACGCTCTGCTTGAAGCGCCATCGCACTCAGGCCCCTGTCAACCAGTAACACCTTAGCCGGCTTGTGCGCGGCCAAGAGAATGGCCTCATCCAGCAGGGGTTTGTATGGCACGACCTTCCCGCCACGAGAACCGGCATCCGCACTCACCACCACTGTCGGGGTACAGTCGTCTATGCGGCTGGCAAGGCTCACACTTGCAAAGCCACCGAACACCACCGAATGAATTGCACCAATACGTGCGCACGCCAACATGGCGAACGTTGCCTCGGGAATCATGGGCATGTAGATCAAGACGCGATCACCTTTCCCCACCCCCTGCGCCTTCAACACACTGGCCATGGTCTTCACCTCGGCCAACAACTCACGGAAGGTGTAGGTACGCTCGGTATCGGTCTCGGTTGATACGAAAATCAGCGCGTTTCTGTCGGGGTGCGTCGCTGCGTGGCGATCGACCGCGTTATGGCATAGATTGGTTTGCCCGCCCACAAACCACTTAGCAAACGGTGGCTCGCTGTTATCACACACCACATCAAATGGGCGCTGCCAATCGATCAGGGTGGCCTGCTCGCGCCAAAAAAGTTCAGGTTGCTCCAGGGATTCCCGGTATACCGCTGCAAAGTCGCGTTCAGCGCTCATGTCTATCCTAGCCTCAAAGGGGGTAACCGCCGGCGTCTGCTAACTTGCAAATGCGCACGATCGACCAATCAATAAACCAAGCCTCCATTATTGGGACCTGTCTTGCAGGAGACTGACACCTGCGGCACGTGCAGAGGCTTGGGGCGGTCGATGCCTACCGTACCATGCCATCCACGCTTTGTTAACCCGGTTTGTTAACCCGCTTTAATCAGCGTAAGTGCTTCTGAGAAATCGGGATGCTCCGCATCGCCCAACCACTCGAACGCGGCCATTTCAGTGGTGACAAGCTCAACGCCGTTACCTGCCAAACGGTCAAAAGCGGCGTCACTGTCACGCACATCGCGCGAGCCGCTCGCGTCGCTTACCACCCAAACCTCCAGCTCTTGCTCCACCAAACTCAGCGCGGTTTGGAGTAGACACACGTGCGCCTCGACGCCGGCTAATACGATCACGGGGCGGGTCATCTCAGGGGGCTCTTCAGCCGGCGCAGACTGGCGCAAATGCTTGGGCAGACTGCGCGCGTTCTTTCCATGCCCGGGCGTGCGCGCTACCGGCGGTTGCAGTCGCTGTAGCAGCCCCTCCGCACAGGCGTTGAAGGCGACCTTGTCCAAGGGTTGCGTGACCAATGAGGCCAAATCTGGCACGAATGGGCCCAATGCCGCGGCGCGCTGGGTGGTTGCCCAAACGGGAACGCCCATCAAGTGGGCTATGCGTGCCAATAACCGCGCCTTCCGGGTCACTCGCTCGCCGTCGTGAATCACGGGCATCAGCCGCGTTTGGTAATCGATAAGCACCAACTGACATTGATCTGCATCTAGTAACACGGAGCGTCCTTTCAAAATAAGCCTCTATTGTCAACCACCGCTCAGGGTCTGCCCGACCTTGGCGTTCACCTAAGAGCCATTTCCACCAAAAAACATCAAAATGCCAGCCTAAGTGATTGATTAAATTATTTTTTAAGTTATTATTTCTGTATGAGAGACAGGCTAACCTTAGACACTTCGCGCTGGCGCATGGGCTTGGCCCTGCTCTTGGTGTGTGCCTTGTCAAGCCTGCCTAAGCTGACATGGGGCGCGAACGGTGAACCGACCGACACGCTGCGACAGTTTTTGAGCACCAAGGGTTTAATCGCCCGCTGGCACCCCAGCAACAAAGAAGGACTCAGCCTCTCATCTCAGGTGTCCTTGAATGCCATCGGCCTCATCGGCGTGCCCTATATTTGGGGTGGATCCAAAACAAGCTTGGGGCTAGATTGCAGTGGCTTGGTCCAAGCGGTCTTCAGGCAGACCGCTGGCATCCGTTTACCACGCGTGTCCTCTGAGCAAGCTGCCGCCTCGCAGCCCATAGACGTAGCGGACATGCGACCAGGCGATTTGGTGTTTTTCAACACCATGCGCCGCCCGTTTAGCCATGTTGGCATTTACGTCGGTGACGGGAAGTTTGTGCATGCGCCCAAGCCAGGCGCCCGTGTCCGGATCAGCGACATGCGTCGCAGCTATTGGACGCGCCGCTTCGAAGCCGCCCACCGCGTGGCAACGCCGCCGCTAGCCGAGCAAGCCTTCGCGGAAATCGAGCAACCATAGACAGGGGACGGCGGGCACAGCCCGCTTATCACCTTGCCTATTTACGACGCGTGGGTGGCAAATCGGTACAGCTGCCATGCGCGACCTCTGCCGCCATACCAATGCTCTCGCCTAGCGTCGGGTGTGGATGAATCGTCTTACCGATGTCCACCGCGTCCGCACCCATCTCAATGGCCAACGCAACTTCACCAATCATGTCGCCCGCATGCGTGCCGACCATCCCACCGCCCAGAATCTTGCCATGACCGTGCGCTTCTGGTGAGTCATCAAACAGCAGTTTCGTGACACCCTCATCGCGACCATTGGCAATCGCACGGCCCGATGCCGTCCAAGGGAAAAGACCCTTTTTAACCTTAATCCCCTGCGCTTTGGCTTGGTCCTCGGTCAAACCAACCCAAGCCACCTCCGGATCGGTATACGCCACACTCGGTATGACCCGTGCGTTAAAGGCCGCGCTGGCTAATTCGGCATTACCCTGTAGTTCGCCAGCAATGACCTCGGCGGCCACATGCGCCTCGTGTACGGCTTTGTGCGCCAACATCGGTTGCCCGACGATATCGCCGATCGCAAAAATGTGACCCACATTGGTACGCATCTGAATGTCGACGTCGATAAAACCCCTATCCGTCACGGCAATACCCGCTGCGTCTGCGCCAATTTTTTTACCATTTGGAGATCGACCCACGGCCTGCAACACCAGGTCGTAGGTCTGTGGCGCTGGCGCACCCTCGCCCTCAAAGGTGACCTCAATACCCTCAGCCGTGGCACGTGCCGCCACCGTTTTGGTTTTCAACATGATGTTGTCAAAACGGTCTGCATTCATTTTTTGCCACACCTTCACCAGATCGCGGTCTGCGCCCTGCATCAGGCCATCCATCATCTCGACCACGTCCAGGCGTGCACCCAACGTCGAATACACCGTGCCCATTTCCAGGCCAATAATGCCGCCGCCCAAAATCAGCATGCGTTTAGGGACTGACTTGAGCGCCAGTGCGCCCGTGCTGTCAACCACGCGCGGATCTTCTGGCATGAAGGGCAAACGCATCGCCTGCGAGCCTGCCGCCACGATGGCGCGCTTAAAACTCAGCGTGCGCTTCACGCCCGTCAACGCCTGCGCCGAGCCCTCGGTCTCAGCTACCTCCAACTGGTGAGAGCCCACAAAATTGCCCACGCCACGCACAATCTCCACCTTGCGCATTTTGGCCATTGCAGCCAAGCCACCAGTCAGCTTGCCAATGACGTTCTCTTTGTGTGTACGCAGCTTGTTCAAGTCCACCTCGGGCGCGCCGAAGCTAATGCCCAAGGCATCAAAGTGCTTGACCTCGTCCATCACCGCCGCCACGTGCAACAGCGCCTTAGAGGGGATGCAGCCAACATTCAAGCAAACGCCCCCAATCGTGGCATAGCGCTCCACCACAATGACTTTTAGGCCCAGATCGGCGGCACGGAACGCAGCCGAATAGCCACCCGGGCCACCGCCCAAAACCAACAAGTCGCAGTCGGTATCGCTGGGCGCATCGACCGCCACCGCGGGCGCTCTTGCAGCTACCGCTGCGGGCACGGCTGCCTTGGCCTCTGGTGCGGCTGTGGTGTGTGCTGCGGTCGCAGCCGCTGCTGGGATGGCCGCATCCACTTGCGCTTCCACTTGTAGCAACACGGAACCCTTGGTGACTTTGTCACCGAGCTTGACGGTCATCGCCTTGACCACGCCTGCGTGGCTAGACGGAATTTCCATGGATGCCTTGTCTGACTCCACGGTCACCAAAGACTGGTCCACGGCGACGGTATCCCCGACGTTAACCAAGACTCAATAACGGCAACCTCGTCAAAGTCGCCAATGTCAGGGACCTGTACATCAATCAATGCCATATCAGCTCCTTACAACAACACGCGACGGAAGTCCGCCAAGATTTGGCCGAGATAGGCGTTAAAACGCGCCGCCGCAGCCCCGTCGATCACGCGGTGATCCCACGACAAAGAGAGCGGCAACATCAAGCGAGGCTGGAAGGCCTTCCCGTCCCATACCGGCTCAGTGGTCGAACGGCACACGCCCAAAATAGCAACCTCTGGCGCGTTGATGATGGGCGTAAAGTACCGTCCACCAATGCCGCCCAAGCTAGAAATGGTGAAGCAGGCACCCGTCATATCTGCAGGGCCCAACTTGCCATCTCTGGCTTTCTTGGCCAGCTCGCCCATTTCTTGGCTTATCTGAAGCACCCCTTTTTTATCGGCGTCTTTGATCACCGGGACCACCAAGCCATTCGGCGTGTCGGCGGCAAAACCAATGTTCACGTACTGCTTCATCACCAGCTGCTCGCCGTCCAGCGAACTGTTGAACTCAGGAAACTTCTTCAAGGCCGCGACACAGGCCTTGATGAGGAAGGCCAGCATCGTGACCTTCACCCCTGATTTCTCATTTTCCTTGTTGGTCGAAACACGGAATGCCTCTAACTCGGTAATATCCGCATCATCGTGATTGGTCACATGAGGAATCATCACCCAGTTGCGGTGTAAATTAGCCGCGCTAATTTTCTTAATGCGCGAGCGTTCAATGCGCTCAACAGGACCGAACTTGGCAAAGTCCACTTTGGGCCATGGCAGCAAGCCCAGCGCCGCACCCGAGTCGCCGGCGCCTGAGGTTGCACCCTGCGCAGTCGTCTTCGCCGCCCCGCTCATCACGGCGCGGGTAAATTGCTGCACATCGGTTTGCGTGATACGCCCTTTTGCGCCCGAGCCTTTTACTTCTGCCAAGGGCACGCCCAGTTCGCGCGCAAACTTGCGTACGGACGGCGAGGCATACGGCAGGCTACCCGACGGCGCGACCGTCGGG
>JGI20152J14361_10001525_pt1 | contig 14992 bp, 10 predicted proteins | sample COG_02_FD_14361 | JGI IMG/M metagenome (IMG submission 14361)
CGGTTACATTTCTTTGCAATCTTACCGGACGTTAAGAAGATAGCTGTATCACACAACTCTACCACTTCTTGCATAATGTGGGTAGAGAAAAGAACGGTTTTGTCTTGAGCCACTTCAATTATTTCAGAGAACTTTGTTCAACCAACAGCTGGTTAATAAACACTAAAAAGGTACGATTTACTGTCAATACTGTCAGTTTTTACTGTCAGTTTCTGGATTGACAGGAACAATTTGCACAATCAACAGAACAAACGGCGGCGGTGATACGCATCATAATTAATCCAAGATGATATACCGCCGCCAAAACAAATACCTACTTCCCAAATCTGGATACGTATTCGTTATGCTCTTTTGTTAAGCGCTCACCTTGGGACCTAACTTTTAAAAGCAAGGACAGTTTGTCTTTTAATGGTAAATGAACCTCCTCAATATTCTTTACCCACCATTTATAGAATTTCACCGGGTTGTCTTTCAGTAAGACTGCTACTTGGACACTACCATCATACCCATGAAACGGTATCCGCTTTTTAACACCTTGAATTTTTGTGAAATACGGTTTGTTTTGACGAAGCTTTGAAGTTAAAATGGCGAACGCATCCTTATTCAGTCTAATTCCTTTTGCTTCAATAAACTTATGTAGCATTACAACATCATGAGTTACCCATCTGGAGAACTTTTTTGAAACTAACTTTCCATCAATCTCAATGGTTATCGAATCATCCAATCCATACCAACCTGCTTCAGATTCTTTTCTAAAAATACTAGTTGACTTCTTTACCTTTTCAATTTGAACCTCTTCAGGTGCCAGCTTGGAAATGGTACTGACTAGATTCATATGATTTCCTTTTTCACTTGGAGGATACTTCTCAAGAAGATCATCTACCTCCGTTCCAAGGAAAAAGTCCTCAACGAAATCCCATCGTTGTGTATCATCAAAGCTATTCTGGAAGAAATGATCAAAGATTGTTGTACTTACACCATGCTTGTCTCTGGTCCTTTCCAATAGATCATTCTTATAGTATCCAGTAGAGTCCTTTTCAAGTTTTTTAGGATCATTCAAACGAATGAAAATCATAGGCTTTTCTCCTCCACTTGCATTATAACTTCCTAAATCTTCAATTTCCATCCATTGACCAAGTCTAAAAAGAAGTGAGGCTCCATTGTCTTTAAAGGTCATGTAGCGAATGGACTTATTATTCCCATTTCCAAATAGGTTATTCAATCGCTTGCGCAACGTTGCAAACTCTTTCTCAAATGCTCTACTGAACAGTCGATAGGTTTCCTTATCACCCGTTCTCCTCTTTTGTAAAAATGAATCACGATCGAATATGGTTCCCGTAAACCCATCTAGATTGCTAGAATAGGCGTTAAGGATATACTTGGCTACTTTCTTTGCATTACTACTCTTAAGAGCAGATTCTAAATCAGACTGAGTAAAGAACTTGCCTTGAAGGGTTGAAAATGCCTCTCGTAAAGATGATATCGATTTATCAAACTCCTTTAAAGTCTCCTCAAGTGATTTTAACAATTCAATCTCTATTTTAAGCTGGGGAACAACTTCATATCTAGAGCTGTCAAACAAACGACCTGAGTAAAACTTGTATTTCAATGTCGGAAAGTTTACATCCTCAAAATGTTCTTTCCAAAGCGTATCCAGATCTAGACTGACTACATGAAACCCTCTTTCATTCATTCTATCATAACGCAATTCTTTGAAACATGCCCCAAAGTCCTTTCTAAATGCATCAAAATGCTGTTGTTGTATTCTCGCAAACACCTTGACGAATAACTTTTTGGGTCTAGCGATAACTACGTTAAATCGATACTTCTGGAGATAGTCCTTCTCTATCATCATTAAGGCAGTCAACACCTTTTGATCCAAATCAATCGCGCTATCGAATATGTGGCTAAAGTCATCAACAGACAGCAATAAGTTCTGACGATTGGTTTGCAGATATTTTGAATAGAGCTTCTTGAGAACATCACGAACTTCAAGGTGCTTTAATGACGACATTCCAAAAAGCCTATTCATGTAGACCTTATCCTGCTCCGAATAATTTAGCGCTGCCCATCCTTTCAGTTCTGGCTTTCTTGCTAGCCTACCTACCTCTTGAATGTAGTCAGGTAAATGTCCCGATGGAGCATGATGGTATACCACTTGTATATCCGATATATCTATACCCATTCCAAAGGCTTTTGTACAAATCATGGTTTTTGACTCACCATTCATAAACTTTTGGTAGGATTCTTCTTTCAAATCTGCATCAAGCCCTCCGTAATACAAAGAGGCTGTTCCATCATTTTGAACGGTAACCATTTGATGAATCTGCTTTACATGTTTGGTATAGGGCGCATAAACGATGGTCTTTAACCCTGAGTTGGACGATAATTGTAAAACGAAATCAACTGTTTGGGTAATCTTCCAGTTATCGAATTTGATTCCCTTTGCCTGTATAGCTGTGTTAGTAATTGCAAAACTGATGTCATCTCTACGTACTGAACCAATGAAGACATGTGGATTATTCATTTCAAGACTAGAGAGTGTATCGAAGACCATGTCATTCATACCTCCATATACTGCGGTAGCAGTGACTGCAACCAATGGAAAAGTTAAACCACCATACTTTTTGATTTTTCTAAGATGGTTTCCCAAAAACCAATAATCGACACGAAAATCTCGTCCCCAAGTAGTGATAAGGTGTGCTTCATCGATAATGACCAAGCTTAATTTCCTCTCCCCTAGAAAATGCTCTATTGAGTAGGATAGCAGTAATTCAGGAGACAAATACAATATATCAATCTCACCACTGTGGGTTTGAGCTATAACTTTTTCTCTATCCATAAAGGATAGCTCAGAGTTTATGTACGCTGCTTTCAAGAATCCCCGGTCTGTATGAACTGCTGTAACCTGATCCTTCATTAGAGCGATCAAAGGAGACACTATAATTATCACATCACCCAAATCGGATGTGTAAAATGCTGGAATTTGAAAAAGTAAAGACTTTCCCGAACCAGTTGGGGCCGTTAAGAAAATATCTCTTGGCATATTACCCTTCCTGCCCTGATCAACTTCATTGATAATTAAATCAACTATCTGACCTTGAGAAATCTCTATCTGATTATTGGACACATCTGGATCCTCGTAAACCTTTAGGTTTCTAAAGTCTGCCTTATTACCCCAATATTTCTTGAGCAACTTCTTAGACCTATCGCTTACAGGAGGCATTTCCACCCTGTTGCTTTTAACACCTAGAGAAATTCTGAAGCCTCGGAAATGACCTAGGTAATTTAACCTTTCAAGAACTGTAATGTATTCATTACTCAAAGGATGACGGGGCGAATAAACAACATGGATAGGAGAAGCGCCGGAGCCTTCCAAAAAATCTGAAATGGCTAGGTCTAATTCTAGCCTGTCATTTGTGGTGTCAATTACAATAGCATTTACTTCTCTTTCATTCTTGAGTTCTCTTGATTCATTGAAAATCTCAATGCGGTCAATCGGAAGATTATATCCCTGCACAAAATAATGTTGATCACCTATCTTAAGATGTTCAATATGATGAGAGGGCAATCTTGAATCCCTTTGAATCAATCCTTCTTGCTCAAAAGCTTCTAAGAACTCTTCCTTGTGTAAAGGAAAATACGTGCGTAATCCCTCAGAAAGAATCGTAGCTCTCGCCGCAAATACTGATGAGTCAATTATTGACGTTAGCCTAATAAATTGGGCGAGGGTAACGACATGTTGGCCAGGTGAAGACAGCTTGGCAAAAAGCGGCGTGAACCATTTAGCATCATAGTCGCCCAGTACGCATTGATTAAAAAAAGATTCAGGGCTTAACACATTAAAATCGTTATCCAATATGTTTTGAAGCTCCTTTTTTGGCCATCCATCTAGAACAGCAATGCAGTCCTCATTTTCACTAACAAGATTCGTTAAAGCGTTGTAGTAGTGCGACTTCACCCTATTAAAGATTTGAGTAATATTCTTTGATCTTTTGGCTCATCAAAGCCCTTCTCTTGTCAAGGAACTCCTTGTAGTCCTCTGAGGTCATTTCAAAAACATCCATGGGAATACAGTTTTCCGATAGATTCCGTTTGAGGTCCTCCCAATCAGAAATACCACCATATTTTGTCTCGCCAGTTTCACATTGCTGCTTGACCTCATTAAAGTAGACATTTGGAGGAGTATCACTCACACGAATATTGATGTTCTGCTGCATGTACACATAATTCGCGATCTGATTATACTGTGCTCTTGTAAACCCTTGCTTCTGCAGATAGTTCTTCGGGAAAACATGGTGTACATCGCCTCTAAACTTAAGCATATCTTCTACTGTAACATCCTTAGATAAGAAGCCTCTATCGCGCTGCTTTACTTGTGAAGCCAAGTAGACCTTAAATAACGGACTAGATGCTACAGAAGTGGTCATCTTCTGCACTAATCCTGCCTCCCAGAAGGCATCCGATAGTTCTGCAGATTCTATATCAGTAAGTAACTGCTGTACAGACGATTCAGCTATGGTTCTTATGTCTAGATCAAACTTGGACTCTGGTGAAGAAGAATAACGCCCGGTCAAAACCGACATGACGTACCAACGTCGGACTACACTTTCTATCTCTTCCTCCTTGACTTTTTGATCACGAAGAGTTAGGAACACAATGTAAGCGAAGTTCATCGCGTTATATGACCTTATCAAACTGGATTCTATAAAACCTGCTGATCGAACGATCATCAGAAACTTCTTGAAGTTAGTTTCATTTATGAACGATAGGACACCTCTTTCAAGCTTTGCAAAAGAGTCTTTAGCAATTTCCTCTTCAAATACTCTGGTTTCAAAGTTTCTACCGCTAAGCAATGCTACTAGATCCGACAATTTACCCCTTTGAAACTCTTTGGTAAATGCGACGCGAAGAACATCTGTATACTTTGGATCATACAAGTCTTCTTTCTCATGCTTTAACCAAGACATAGCTGAAAAGAAAGCGGTAGATGAAAACTCCGTATCGTTCTCTTTAATGATCTGATAGAACTCCGGTGCAACCGAAAGATGTGAGAAGTAGTCAATCGCTTTTCTTAAAGTCTGACCCCCGTATACCTCAGAGGCTGCAATTTTACTCATAGCGAAATCTGCTTGACTGAGCTCTACACCTGCTGAATTAATACGTATGAAGATTTCTGTTACCGTTTCGATATCCAATTCAGGAGCTAGGTCAATAAGCCCAATATCCATAGATACAAGGCCTATCAACTTACCTATGTTCCTTGCCACTAAATCCGGGTTATCAGGGGTGTTGGCTTTTAGGTACTCAGTAATAAAGCCATGAGAAAAGAACCCCGGCTCAAAAAGTTGTGAGATATCAGCTATCCACGCTGAATCTTTTAGAATGATTGGTGTAGTAACCTCGAACTTTTCTTGAACTGGATTAAAGGCAATTCTTATCCGTGTCTTTTTAAAGTTCTTAGTTACCACCTCCTGACCTTTCAAAGCAGCGGTAAGTGCAGTCACCCTTTGCTGACCATCGATTAGCACTTTCTTACCTTCAGAAGAGGTCCCGTCTTTTAATCTCACGTTAGGGTTGCGCCAAGTGATAATATATCCAACTGGGTAGCCCTTGTAAATACTATCTAGAAGGTTTCTAACTTTAGTAGAATCCCAAACGAATGGACGCTGGATTTCTGGTATTGCAATTTCACCAGATTCTATCCAAGTGAGTAGCGATGCTATCTTAGGTTGTTGAAGGTTATACTTCTGAATTTCCATATTTAGGTTGGTTTGATACTCAAGTTAATCATATGCTTCAATCTTCTGAAATTTTGTTTCGAAACTTTAAGTTTAGGGGGCGGCAGTTTATAAAACGCCTTATCAACATTATTTTTAGAAACGAACTATTAAAAGATAATTTTTCGAAATGTAATCCATTAGAATCTTGAGCCTTAAAGATAGAAGATTGCCGATCAGAACAACTGGAAGATCCAAAAGGCGCGTAAAAGAAAAGGTGGCGGTTGGCCATGTTAGAAGCAATGCTAGAATACTTTGCCGCCGCCAATTTATTTATCTAACTCAGATCCAGAATCTATAATCGATCGGATTTCTACGTTTCCATAATTTATTTCAATCTTAACGGCTAATGAAATCTACTAGGAGATTACTTAGTCAATAGTTATCTTCGGATTTAAACCATCAATAACCGTGAAGCAAACTCTCAGTATTTTATTGGTAGCAATTTCTTTGAACCTTTACGGACAGGTACTACAAGACTCTACTGCTTCATCTGAAGATAACCGACCTAATCAAGGTTGGGCGTATCAGTTATACCCGACTCAGAACATTTATACGTTTTTAAAGCTAGACACAAGCAACGGCCGAATATGGCAGGTACAGTATTCTTTGGAGGACAATAGGTTTGAAAGCGTTTTAAACGTCATTCCATTAGTTGCTGAAAAAGATGAGTCTAATGGAAGGTTTAAGTTATATCCAACCCAAAATATGTACACTTTCATACTCTTAGACCGTATTAATGGTGAAACATATCAAGTTCAATGGTCTCAAGAGTATAGTAATCGATTAGTGATACCTATTAATTAATGTTCCAACATTCTCGCCATCTTTCATGAATCTAATCGACATAGAAAACAATATCAAACGTCTACTACAGACGTTTAATCAAGATACTTTCATCTACGACCTTCTTTTAGCGTATAATCTACCTAAAGCGACGGTTACAAGACTTCAGAAAGGAACTGCAAATATCTCAAAGGTCCCTGGTGAGGTATCACTAAAAAAGAAAATCTTGTTTAAAGAGGTTTTCAATGAAGACCTTCACTTGAGCATTACCCAATTAATGGATAGCGTCAAAAACGACCAGCGCTTTTTAATTGTTACAGATTACCGAACACTCTTAGCAAAAGACTTAAAGCTAAATTCCACCTTAGATATCAAGCTTGTTGACTTAGGGAAACATTATGATTTCCTTCTACCATTGGCGGGCATGGAAAAAGCACAGTTACAGAACGAAAATCCCGCTGACATTAAGGCTGCCTCTAAAATGGCCAGACTTTATGATGAGCTACGAAATGACAACCCTGACAATACAGAAGATTTTTTGAAAAGCCTCAACGTATTTCTTACACGATTACTTTTTTGCTTTTTTGCTGAAGACTCAGACATCTTTAAAGAAAATCAGTTTACCAATGCGATTGCCTCCCATACCAATCAAGATGGAAGTGATTTAAACGAATACTTAGATTCCCTTTTTGATATTTTAAATACCCCGACTAACGAGAGAGGCGACGGAATACCAAAGTACCTAAATGACTTCCCATATGTAAATGGTGGTCTATTCACTAAATCGTCCATTGCGCCTCGATTTTCTCGAACCACACGAAAACTAATCATTGAAAGCGGAAGTCTTGACTGGGCTGAGATAAATCCTGATATCTTCGGCTCAATGTTTCAAGCGGTAAATCATGCCGACACTAGAGGCTCTTTAGGACAGCACTTCACCTCTGTTCCTAACATTATGAAGGTCATTGAACCTCTGTTTCTTGATGACCTCTACAAGGAGTTCGAAAGAGCCAATGGAAACAAGGTTAAGCTGAATAAGCTTCTCTATCGCCTGAAAAACATCAAGATATTCGACCCTGCTTGTGGTAGTGGTAACTTCTTGATTATTGCCTACAAGGAACTCAGGCGACTTGAGATGAAAATATTTAAGGAGCTTGGGTCGCTCGCTCTATCAGAAATTTCTCTCAACCAGTTTTACGGGATAGAATTAGACGATTTTGCTCACGAAGTAGCAATTCTTGCTCTATGGCTTACCAAACACCAGATGAACGTAGAGTTCTTTAGAGAATTTGGACGAACTAACCCAACCCTACCATTAAGTGAAGGAGGAAACATTGTATGTAGCAATGCCGCTAAAGTCGATTGGAAGACAGTCTGCCCCTTCAGCGATAAAAATGAAGTATACATAATAGGTAACCCTCCATATCTCGGTTCAAGAAACCAAAGTAAAGGTCAAAAAGATGACCTCAAAAATGTATTTGATAGCGGCTACAAAAGCCTTGATTATATAGCTCTGTGGTTCAAATTAGCTGCTGACTATATACGAACTACAAACGCATGCTGTAGCTTCGTTTCAACAAATTCTATCACCCAAGGAGAGCAAGTAGCAATCACCTGGCCAGGTATTCTTAAAGATGATGTTGAAATTCTTTTTGCACATACATCATTTAAATGGGAAAACAACGCCAAAAGAAACGCAGGAGTATCTGTAGTAATCATTGGATTAGGGCGAAAAACCAGTGAACATAAAGTTATCTTCACAGATGGCCTCAAAAACTCAGTCGCCAATATTAACCCTTATCTCATTGGGTCTAATACTATTTTCATACTATCTCGCTCTAAACCAATAAGTAAATTCCCTGAAATGAGTTTTGGGAATATGCCCGCAGATGGTGGAGAATTACTGTTTTCTACATCTGAAAAAGATGAATTTTTAAAACAGGAGCCAAGCGCTAAACCATATGTAAAAAGGCTAATCTCCGCACACGAGTATATCAACGGGAAAGAGCGGTGGTGTCTTTGGCTGGAAGACTTTGACCTTAAACTCATCAACTCTTTTCCGTTTATCAAAAAAAGGATTGATAGTTTGAGGGAGATTCGTGCTAAATCGTCTAGGCCTCAGTTGGCAGAGATACCACATCTTTTTGCCCAAATTACTCAAGAAAAGGACAAAGATTTTATTTTAATTCCTAGGCATTCTTCCGAAAGAAGAGAGTACATCCCAATTGGCTTTTTAAACAGTACGGATGTAGCTCATGACAGCTGTCTAATCATTAGTGACCCTGATATTAATCTTTTTGGCATCTTAAATTCTCGGATGCATATGATTTGGTTAAGAATTGTAGGAGGAAAGCTTGAAACTAGATTTCGTTATTCTAAAAACGTCGTTTATAATAGCTTTCCCTTTCCCGAATTAAATAGACAAAAAACGGATGAACTAACACAATCGTCACTGAAAATCCTTGAGATTAGAAGTAAATACACAGAAAAAACAATGGGCGAACTCTATGACCCGGATAAAATGCCTCAAGAATTAAGAGATGCCCATTATCAGAATGATTTAGCAATTGAGCGATGCTATAGAAGTCTACCGTTTAGAAATGACGAAGAGCGCTTAGAATATCTATTCAAGCTCTACGAAAAAATGATTGATGATGAGAAGTCGGCCAATACCTTGTTCGCTAAGCAAAAGAAATCCCGTAAAAGAAAATAATTATGCCGGATATAGTAAGTGTTGAATATCAACAAACAGGAAATAGCACCAGCAACAACTCATATGGGATGCGTGAAATGCAAGAAAGAGCATTCGAATACAGAGACTCACAATATATATTATTAAAATCGCCACCAGCCTCGGGTAAATCAAGAGCTTTAATGTTTTTAGGACTGGACAAGCTTTTAAACCAAGGGCTCAAAAAAGTTATAGTAGCCGTTCCTGAGCGAAGTATTGGTGGTTCCTTTGCACCAACAAACCTTAAGAAGTTTGGTTTCTTTGCCAATTGGGCACCTAAGAACACATATAATCTTTGTACTCCCGGCAGTGATGGAAGCAAGAGCAAGGTTCAAGCCTTTCACAAATTCATGGATAATGATGAGCAGATTTTAATTTGTACTCATGCAACATTGCGGATTGCTTGTAAAGGTTTAGATGAGGGCAAATTCAATAACACCTTATTAGCTATCGATGAATTTCATCATGTCTCAGTTTCAGGAGAAAATAAACTTGGAGAGTTGCTTAAAGACATAATTGACAAGTCTTCAGCACATATTGTGGCTATGACAGGCTCTTACTTTAGAGGCGACAGTGTACCAATCTTGCTTCCTGAAGATGAGCAAAGGTTTACTAAAGTCACTTACAATTACTACGAGCAGTTAAACGGTTATAACTATCTCAAAACACTTGGAATAGGCTATCATTTTTATCAGGGAAAGTATACCGATGCTATTATGGAAGTATTAGACACCGATAAAAAGACCATACTTCACATACCAAGTGTTAACTCAGGAGAATCTACCAAAGACAAGCACAGTGAGGTAGACTTCATTTTAGACGCAATTGGAGATGTAGTGATGCAAGACACAGAAACAGGGGTGATACACGTTAAAAGGCATGCAGATGGCAAACTGATTAAAGTGGCTGACCTTGTAGATGACACCCAAAAAGAACGTGATAAAATACAGGCATTCTTGAGGGCTATTACCCTACCTGATGATATAGACCTAATTATTGCATTAGGCATGGCTAAAGAAGGGTTTGATTGGCCATTTTGCGAACATGCTCTTACCGTTGGTTATAGAGGATCTTTAACCGAAATCATTCAGATAATTGGAAGAGCTACTCGTGACAGCAGCAATAAGACACATGCTCAGTTTACTAATCTCATAGCTCAACCTCAGGCCGCCGATGATGAAGTCAAGCTATCAGTAAATAATATGCTGAAAGCTATCACTGCATCTTTACTTATGGAACAGGTTTTAGCTCCCAATTGGAAGTTTAAAACAAAGACTTCTGACGACGATAAAGCAGAACCTGGCGAGATTAAAATAAGAGGTTTGAAGGAGCCTAGTTCGAAGAGAGTAAAGGACATTGTAGAAGATGATATTACTGATTTAAAAGCTGCAATTTTTCAGGATACAACGATGCTAAAAGCGATGCCCGATGCTTCAGTTGACCCAGAGGTAATCAATAAGGTTCTAATACCAAAAGTTATTCGAACCAAATACCCTGACTTAACTGACAAACAGGTAGAAGAAGTACGTCAGCATGTCGTTGTTGATTCGGTAGTTAAGAATGGAACAATTAAACAAGTCGCTGATAAGCGTTTCATAAGAATGGCAGGATCATTTGTTGATATCGATGACATCCACATAGACCTAATTGATAGGGTAAACCCGTTCCAAGAGGCTTTTGAAGTACTCTCTAAGTCCGTTTCAGCTAAAGTCTTAAAAGTAATTCAAGAGACCATTGAAGCGACTAGAATTGCAATGACTGCTGAAGAGGCTGTAATATTATGGCCTAAGATTAAAGAGTTTGCAAAAACATACAACAGACCACCTGATATCAACTCCATCATAGAGACAGAAAAACGAATGGCAGAGTGTATTATTTATCTCAAGGACGAGAAAAGAAAGAAGGAACAGGGGAATGCAGAATAAGGAACAATTGTTAAATGAAATTTTTTCTGACGACCCTTTTGGTCTTTTGAATGTAAGTGCAAAGAAAAGCTACGTTAAATCCTCAGATGAGCGCTTAGCAGCTTCCTTTCAAGCTGTCAATGACTTTGTAGCCGAGTTCAATAGAGAGCCACAGCCTAATCCTTCTAATATTACTGAATACCAACTTTATGCCACCTTAAAAGGCATAAGAGAGAATGAAGGCAAAAGAGCTGCTTTAAAGCATATTGACAAACATGGGCTTATACAAGAGCCCCAGGAAGAGGAATTCAAGAACATCGAAGACATACTAAATAGTGACGGGCTAAATCTCTTAGGAGGTGATGTAGAAGACAGTTTATTCACTTTTAATCACACACCAAAAGAATTAGAAAGGGCGAAGGCAGACTATGTCAGTAAACGCAGAAAGTGTAAAGACTTTGACAGCTTTAAACACTTGTTTGCGAAAGTTCAAGACGACTTAGCAGCCGGGAAAAGAAAGATTGTAAAGTTCAAAGAAACCAGTCTTCAAGAAGGCGGTTTCTACATCTACAATGGTATAATGATGTATTTAGAAAGTGTCGATTTTACCAAAGACCATATTGAATACCCAAGTGGACAAAGAGCTCAAAAAAATGGTCGAACAAGATGTGTTTTTGAGAACGGTACAGAATCTAACATGCTCTATCGATCGGCGATTAGAGCATTGTATGATAATGGGCAAATGGTCACACATAACGTTGATGATGTAAAGGACGAATTACTTAATGGGTTTAACCAAGTAACTGAGCAGGACCAACAAAGTGGCCATATATATATCCTATCATCACTTAGTAAGAAGCCTGAAATAGCTCAGATGGAAAATCTATACAAGATTGGGTTTACATCACAGACTGTAGAATCAAGAATCTCAAAAGCCAAGAATGAACCCACTTACCTTATGGACGAGGTTAAACTTATTTCAGCTTGGACTTGCTTTAACATGAATGCCAAAAAATTTGAATCCTTGGTGCACCAATTCTTTGGAGCAGTTCGACTAAATGTTGACGTTTACGACCATCAAGGCAACCGACACAGTCCAAGGGAATGGTTTGTAGCTCCTTTGAAGGTTATTGAAGAGGCTGTAAGTCTAATTACGAGTGGTAAAATAGTTGACTATCGCTACGATGTAAAAGCACAAACAATTATCTCTATTATTTAATCCTTTCAAACGCTTTCGAGGCACTAGCTAAAATACCCAGCGCACTTTAAATTTAATAGGGCTTTGGCAGACTGGGTACTATACCAATGGAAGAGCAAGTAGACTGGCATGGAAGTGAGACCTCTAAAGAAGCTCAAGGAGACGAAGATGTGAACTTAAAAAACGGTCCTGTTTATGAGTATATTTCACTCAAATTATTATGGAGTAAGAAAAATGTGTATCATCAGGCATCCTAGCCAGGGCAATACTCATTTCGACATTAGCCTTTAGTATTAATCGCAATTGGCGGCGGCAGAGCGTTTAGATTTACTTCTGCTTTAGGATAACCACCGCCAAATTCTATTGAAGCAAGACGAATTGATGGTCTTGACAATTCAATCAGATTACGGCTCAACTTCCTTGAATCACTTTGTCAACAACTTTTAGTTCTTCACACTTCTTGGAGATTCGCCAAGTTTTGTCAAATGTTTGTACAAAATCAATACTATGAAAACGATACAAACCACCACCCTCTACCAAACTGAAGACTGTCAACTCAATCTTCATTTCATTCAAGTCAATGACACCATTGAGCATTACTTTGAATCTGTTACACCCAATGGTGTATTCATTGATAATGACTTCCTTATCGGTAGTGTCTTCATGTTGAGAAACATGGAAAGCTTAATGACCCAACTAGGCAATGATCTAAGTTAGAGTGATGCTCAGGTGCACAATTACGAACCCAGTAACAGCACCTACTACTACTCTTAACACCTCTCTTACCAGAATGTAATACCATTCATTATCAAACTCGTATGGCGTACCTAGAACTAGAAAGACAATACTGCCGGTAATGGAATATGTAGCCCACATTCCAAATATTATCAGCAACGAATCCATCGTGCCTATATCTGTAAATAATCCCATAAGCATTGAATTAAAAAAGGGGAAGCGCCAAGCACCTCCCCTTCTGGTTAAACATTAAATACTAAGCATTTCTATTGCGCTGATGCTTCGGTCCAAAACAGTATCGATGTAGCTGTTCCTGTTTGCTCTGGTCATCAAATTATAGAGGTTCCATACACTAATAGACCCATCATTACTAGCACGAAAGTCTGGATCTTCGTAGTAACCTCTAACCACACGAGCCATTTGCTGATCACCCAGCCACTGTTTCGTATCAAGACCTTTGTTGTAATGGCCCATACGGACTCTTCCTACGAAAGTGGCAAACTCTTCAGCACTCAAGTACCTGTCCGTCATTTGCTCAAGTTGCTCCGCAAACCTGTGAAAGTTAAACCCTGAAAGTGTAGCGTAACTCTTCTCCATAATACGCTCGGTATCCTCTGCCTTAATAGTGACTACTGCACCATCCGCAGCAATACACAGGTTAGAGCACACGAACACCTGAAAACCGATGTACACCTTAAAAGTTTGTAATGAACGCTTTCCTGTGAGCTTATCCCAATGGTAGCTTTTTACACCGCCAATACTTAAGCATACGTCATTACCACCGATACGTTTTGTAATGGACGGTATACGAATAGAGAAAAGCATACGCTCATAGTACAACGTCTTCTCATGTGGCAATAGATCAGCAGGTCGCTTGTCACGCGCGTTTGGGATTCTACCGTGCACAGGATGTGATACTCTTATCTCCGGTAGTTCTAGCTCATGACCTTCAAAAGCTTTCCCTGCAGCCTCGTAGACCGCAGTAATGAAATCTACATGGGAGATGGCTACCTCATTATCCTTAGCGAAAACTGGAATAATGTGATTGAACTCTAAATCATAGAACGTACTTGATTTAGTATTGGCTTCAATCGTAGAAGGAAGCGATGAATTAACGGTTGCTAGTTCCATTGGAAGAAAAGTTTTCGGTTAATGATGCATTGAGATCCATACGTTGGGTCAGCTTATCTACTTCACACCAACTACGAAGGCGCTTTCCTGTAGCCTCCGTAATAGTAAAGGGATCCAAATCAACAAAGAGCCCTGTTCTGTCTTTACTGGCTTTAGCACGATGGTCTATGCCAACTTCAAAGGCCACGGTAAATTCATAGTCTATACCGTCCTTCTGTATAGGTTTAAGCCCCACCTTCTCAGGTACCATACGACCACTCTTATCATGAATGATGTAGTCTTGTTTAGTACGCAGGGTAACAATTACATGCATACCGCAATTCAATATGGTTTGCAGCAGCTGGTTGTGTCTTGGCATAACCTTGGACCAATTCGCGAATGAATTACCCGGTATTCTTCCGTGTATATCTAGTATACCTCCATTACCATCCCATTCATGAGAAAGTGAATCAATCACCAGTACTTCTACACCAGCCTCCTTACACATGTGAATAGCTTCGATATACCGCTCCGGTGAATACGGTGCTTCTAGATTAATTACGGAATATGCTCCTAAGTGTGAATACAATGAAGCGCTTCCAGCTTCTGTATCAATTATAGCGATATGGTTATGTGTCATACCAAACGCCAGTTGCAATGCTGAATAAGACTTTCCAGCACCACTAGGTCCATGCACAGCTACACGCATGTGTACATTGGATCTTTTTGCAGGTTCTAATTGCATGTC
>JGI20152J14361_10001558_pt1 | contig 14809 bp, 7 predicted proteins | sample COG_02_FD_14361 | JGI IMG/M metagenome (IMG submission 14361)
CGAATAATTTGGTTTGAAGAAGTTGTAAGCACCTCTTTTGTTTTTGATAGATGAAGAAACGCCGGTTTTTGAGATGTTAAAATTAAAAGGACCACTGTGATAGCGTCCAATAAATTGAAAGTTTCCATTTTGAAACCCCATTCGAGCCCCTTTAAATAAACGCTTATGCAAGCGAACGCCGTGTTTGGTGTTTAGGGTTACAGCATGCCCATCACCTTTGAACGTTTTGGTTGCTGAAAGCCCACCAGTTCTTGAGACGCGAACATTCTTTCCTCTGTACTCTATTCTTTTTTGAGGAGTTTTATTTTTTTCTAATTCAGTTTTTGACATCTGTAGTTTTTATAGCATATAACTCTTGAAGTCTTCTTTCAAAGGTATTTAATATTTCATACCTTTACAACGCATCAGGAGCGTAATTTACGCACCAACCGACTTACTCAAAGCACGGTGGTTTAGCATGCGGGAATTCACCAAAATAAATGAGCAACCCACATCTCTTCTTGTTGTAAGTTATTAAATAATTAATTATTAAAACAAGCACAATGGACAACAAGACTTTTTTAAAAGAAATGGCAAAACACGCACAGAGAAACACATCAAGTACAAAAAGAGAAGCTTCAAATCAAAAGAAAGTTCAAGTTAAATTTATTAAAGAAGCATCTATATTCGATCAAATAGATGTTGAGAGCTTAGCACTATTTCGAGAAATGATGGCTGATCGGTATGGAAGGCTAAATGACAAAGAGGAATGAGTGCCAAACTTAGTGGGGAACTCGTCTTTAAAGTGACATTCAATCAGCACGGGTTTCCTATTGGTAAGTATACAACTGCAGCTATTATTCATATGTGCGCAGAGCAAATACACGCCAGATCACCATTTAGCAATCCAAATAAGCCTAAAAAACTTGAGAATTTTAAAGTTGAGTTAATTTCAAAAAAGGTGATTTAAAAGATGTTGAGAGCTTAGCTCCATTTCGAGAAATGATGGCAGACCGGTATCGATCTTTGGATGAGGGGGAGGAGTAAAAGATTAAGCTTTAGAGTTAGAAAATGGTTTAGAATTTATAAAAAAGTAGATTGGAATATTCAATTCAATCATTTATATTTGAGAAAAAAATTGTATTAACACTATCTTTTGAAAAATATAATTCACATAGTTAGTTGCACTGATTTAATTGTTGTTCTTGTCAAAATTAATTAAACATTAATGTGGCCTCTGTTAATAATAGTTTAGGATAATAAATAGTCTTATGACTATATATTGTTTTGATATTATTTTTGAAATTCAAAATACTAAAAATGAAATTAATAAAATTTTGGAATAAAGCAATTGAACATTATTGTACAAATAATAGGAAAGATACTGACGAGATTTTTGAAACGGTTTTCATAGCAATTTCTGAAGAATCTTTAGAAAAAATAAAAATAAAGTATATCCAATTTGGTAAGCTCACACCTTTGGAAATAGAATTATCTGAAAAAAATATTGAGAGTTCGGGAGGAACTATTGATAGTTATTATTCAGCAATAAAAGAAGTTCACAATGATTTAAATCGGCCAGAACAATATTCTTTCCTTAGATTCTCAATATTAGTTGTTGGTGCTTTCAAACAAGATGACTCACCACTAAGAAATTTTTGGAAAGATTTTGATCCCTTTATTTTAAACAAGGGTATTTCAACAATTAATAATAGAACAGAGTATTTAAATAGATTAATATTAAATCTATCTAAATGGTGTTTTATAGAACATAAAAAAACTTTTTTTCAACTCAATGTTTTTGGTGAAAATTCTACTATTGTAAATGTTGGAAGAATAAAAGCACACTCTGTATTTCAAGGTAGAACTTTAAGGAACATTAAAAAATCAATTTATAGCCTAGGTTACACAGATACTCACTCTATTGATGACTTAAGTTTTGATGACGTGGAAACGATTATCAAAAATTCAGGAGAAACTCGAATACTAAATTTATTTAATAGAGATTATGATGCCAAAGAAATTGTGTACGTATGTCTTAAGATTTGGTTAGAAAAATGGACACCATCACAAGAAGAAAAAGTTCAATTACTCAAAGGAAAGGTTTCTTTAGAAAAAGCTTCATTAACTATTAAAAGGATTTGGACCATTAATCGAGAAAATAATCAAATTATTGAAATTAAATTTGGTTTTATATATAGAACAGAATTAGGAGAGGAAGGGCTTTATTATTTAAATAAGGATGAAAATGTATATATTGATACATCCTGGGGGATAAGACTGACTGATAATAGGATTTTATATGTCATTGAGAATTATTCCTCTGGTATAAATCTTAATCATAATGAATTAGATTTAAAATTTAAAAATAAGCAAATAGATTTATCTGAAGAAGTTTATGCTTTAGAGAAGATACCTAACAGAAACTATTTTATTGAGCACCAAGATAAAAGAGTTAAAATTATTGATAATCCAATTTTATTGGCTTCAAAAAATGAGATTATAAATGAAAACGCAGATTATTTTTCAGAGTTTAAAATACAAGATCAAAATAATCTAAAGTATAAATTATACAGGATTATTGGTTCTTTTAAATATAATTTTTTATCATTTATTAAAACTAATAGTTTAAATATTTTTCCAATAGGAATTTCTGATGGGTCATCATTGACGAAATCATACCTATCCTCATTTCCAATAAAAATAAATTACAACAACATAACTAAAGGAGAGATTCATGTTTTAAAAAATGATGATATCATTGAAGAAATAGATTTAAATGAAAATAGTGACAAACTAGGCTCTGAAGTATCTATAGGTTGTCTTCCCGAAGGAACATATAAAATTAAATATTTTGATAATAATGAGTATTTGAATTTTAAAAATGGTCACGATTTTATCCTTTTTACAATTGTTGACGCTGGAAATAAAGATAGAAGAGTAGATTTAAAATCAGAAATAGTTAATTCATTTAATTATAATGAATTTAGATGGTTTAAACCTTTTGAATCACCAGAAGATTCATATGTGATATACCAAAATAACGAAGAAGATTTATGTTTTAAGGATAAACATACCGATTTTTATTTTTCTAAATCTAATAGAGGTGATTGGATTTTGAGGCCTAATAAAGATATCTCGTATTTACAGCGAATTTTATTTAACCCCTCAGAAAATCAACTTAAATACAGTACATGGGAAATAGAGATGACTTATTTAAGTACTCAGTTTATACAATATCATTATAAAATAAAATTTTGTGAAAGACCGAATTCATTGAGATTGCCTTTTGATATCAATGATTTTTATCAAAAAAATGATTCAAATCGAATAACAAATGATTATATTAATGCTGATTGTTACTACTATAAATTAGTTGAAATGGACGTTCGACTGATGGAAAAATATCCTAGTGTTGCCATAGGAGATGAAATTTATGTATTTTCAAATAAGCGTGAAAACCAACAACCTGAAAATTTATTAAAGCTTGTCAATCAAGAATTTTTTCCTTTCAAAAAATAAAGATATGCAAGAGAAAATAACCAAGAAGCAAATTAACTTATTAATAGACGTGCTTGTTACATCTGGTGGGGGAAAAAGTCAATACGGAAAATTAAATGAGATAATTAAAACCTACACCACAGAAAACCGTTTAATAAGAAATACATTATTAATATGGCTAGACTCTATGGGTATAATGGATGTTGATTATCAAAATCATAATAACTATTATTTAAATAAGCCATTATGGTTAAAAAGTTCTATTGAAAACCATTACATCTTATATGGAGCTATTACAAATGATGAAATAAAAGAGTTAGAAATAAATAGTGAGGTTAAAAAATATGATGGTAATAAAATATCTTATAACAACTTTGAAATTGAATTACCTGATACTTATTATATAACTGATCTTGGTTTAATTAATAAATTTGATTATGAAGTAATTGAAAACCCAATTTTTTCTGCTATCGATAATTTGGAAGGCTTATCATTTATTGAAAATAAATTACATCAAGGTATTTTGCAAGAAATTAAAATTTCTGAAGATGAACAATCTAATGATGTTGATGGTTATAAAATTATATTAAATCAGGAACATACCCCATTAAATATTTTTCCACAATATGACATAAAACAATTTAATTGGAGGACACGAAATTACATTAAATGTGATATTGTAAAAGAATTAAGTATTGAAGAGGAGGAAGAGGGGTTAAAATTGATTAAAGTTATAATACCACAAGATTCAACTGGTAATCACAAAATGTATTATACTTTTTTACTTGAAAAATCAGCTAATGAAGAATGGAAATTCACTTATTTTGATCCAACTATTGTAGATGAAAGATGGGCAAGGTATTTATTTATCGATAAATTAGAATTTTACGACATAGAAAAAGATTTTAGGGGAAGAGATGATTCTACAAAAGGGCTTTTTGCACAAAATGCAATAGGTGCATTGATGAATGGATCAGAATTTATAACTCAAGCCCCAACTTCAAATAATTTTATTAAAATACCTAATGTCATCAGAAAACAGTTGGTTCAATATGATAGTAGGCAAGGTTTAATAGCCTTTCCTGTAAGTATGCCATTGCCAAAAGAAATAATGCGTTATTTATTTTCATGTTCAGGAAGTGTTCCACGAGTTTTTAAAAATAAATTCACCATAAATCCAGATTATAATATCAAGAAATTATTTAGTGGTATTTTATCTCCTGAAGGAAGTAACGTACCTTTCGCTAACCAAAAATATTTTATGGAAGAAGACTTTTATTTGTTTTCTCATGTTCCAACCCAGCTAGCTGAAAAGATATTTGAAAAACTAAATCTAGACATGACAGAAGATGTTTATAAGAGAACATTTTTAAAAAAAGTATAAATTATGAGTATGAAAGATCCAATAGGTATTTACGAGAATTTAAAAGAACAATATTTTAAATACATAGACACTGCCTTTTCAGTAGATGACCTTGATTTTAAAACAAAAAGAAAAGAAGTTTATTTGCCAGATGGGAAAGATTCTAATAATATTTTGGCTCAAGAGCCATATTTAGAATTGATTAAACCATATCCATCTTCTGGTAAAGAAATAACAGATTTAAAACTAGAAGATATACCAAAAGATTCAAATGGCAGTAATTACTTTTCTAGCCAAGAAGAACTCGAATTATTTAAAAAATTTTGTAAAGCAGGACTGGTTGGGGATTTTCCATTATATCAACATCAAATTGATATGATTAAAAACTACGCTTTGGGTAAAAACTGTATAATTACAACAGGGACAGGTTCAGGTAAGACAGAGTCTTTTTTATTACCCTTATTCGCATATTTATCAAAGCAGATTACAAAATGGAAAGAAATACCTGAATCCCCTTTAGATTTCAATTGGTTTAATAATCCTACGCGGCATACAGGAAACGAGACAGCTCATTATAAAGCCCAAGAACAAAGAAAAAATTCCACAAGAAAACCATCTATAAAAGCTATTATACTATATCCCATGAATGCCCTGGTTGATGACCAGATGACCAGGTTAAGAAAGGCATTAGATTCTACAGCTTCTGAAGAATTTTATCAAGACTATTGTGAGAACCATAGGGTTTATTTTGGGCAGTATAATGGAGCAACTCCTATATCATCTGAAATAAGTTCACAAGCAAAGCACAATGAGCTAAGAGAGAAGTTAAATGAATTACAGCTCTATTGGAATAAAATACAATCTGTAATATATAATGGGACTCTAACTGCAGACCAAATAGAAGATATTATTTATACCTCCCAAAAAATAGGTGGAAGTGAATTATTGACAAGGTTTGATATGCAAGAAACACCTCCTGATATTTTTATTACTAACTATTCCATGCTTAATATCATGTTAATGAGAGATAGGGAGGATAGCATTTTTGTTAAAACAAAAGAATGGTTAGAAGAAGATAAAAATAATATCTTCCATTTAATTGTCGATGAACTTCACTTGAACAGAGGTAGTTCTGGTACCGAATTAGCATTACTATTAAGACTAGTAGAATATCGTTTAGGATTATCGCCAGGGCACCCTCAATTAAGAATATTAGCAAGTTCAGCTTCTTTAGACCCAGAAGATTCAGAATCGAAAGAATATATTACAGATTTTTTTGGAATGGATTTTACTGAGCATTTTAAAATTGTAAAAGAAGAACCAGTAGTTGATTCTGGAAATGAAGCCCTTATTGGTAAAGAATCACTTGAAAAATTTCAAAACCTTTGTGAACAGGAAAATCAAATCAAAACTGATGAGAAAATCGCAGAAGAGATTTTTGGAGAAGATTTTTTAATTAAAAATACGAATCAATTAAAACAGACATTACTGAAGGGGTTTGAAAATAAAGAAGGCAAGCACACATTTAGTTTAACTGATGTAAATAACAAATTGTTTGGAGATGAAGTGGATTTTAGGGCGTTAAAAGGCTTACTGAAATTAAGAGCAATATATGATGATAGTAAGTATAAGGGGGTTAAAGGTAACCTTCCTCGAATTAGATTCCATTTATTTTTTAAAAATGTAGATGATTTACATACTGTAGCTGGAGAAAAAAATAGGATTGTATTAAATTCCTCAAAAACAAAAATTGAAGGTAAAAAAGTTTTTCAAAATCTGTATTGCGATGAATGTGGAACGATGTTTTATGGCGGTCGACGTTATGATAATAATGGAAGGTTGGAAATGTTACCAATATCATCGGAGTATGAAAATATGCCAGATCTTAATTTGGATAAAAGACCTGAATATTTAAGTCATAAAGAGTTTATTTTATTTTGGCCTAATAAATTATTAGGTAAAGAATTAAACGATGAATCTAAAGAATTTAATGAAGTAGGTGGTCATAAGGGGAGTTGGAGTAAAGCTTTATTACATATAAATAAGGGTACTATTTCTGAAAACCCAGCAAATAAATCTAAGCCTGAATATTTAAGTGGTTACATATACAATGTAAATGGTGATAAGGAAAAGTCTAAGGCTTTGCCTTGTCAATGCCCTCATTGTGCTCAAACTTACATTTATAAAAAATTCATGAAAAGTCCTGTTAGAACATTCAGGACTGGTTATAGTCAGGTTACACAAGTGTTAGCTTCTTCATTGTTAAAGCAGTTGAGTCCTAATGAAGTTGATAACAGAAAGTTGTTAATTTTTTCTGATAGCCGTTCTGCAGCAGCAGATTTAGCGAATAAATTAGAAAGAAATAATTACAGTGATGTTTTAAGAAAGAACGTTTTTAGAATAGGGAACGTCAATATTGATCAAATTAAAAATAAGATATCTGATTATTTCGATACAACACCTGAAGAAGATTGGAACTGGGAAAAGATTAATGAAAATGAAGAGTTAAAATCTTTTTTAAATATCAAGGTAGAATCTAATATTCTTGAAATTCTTAAAAGTCAAAGTGGTATACCATTTAAAATGTTTTTAACTCCTATAATAAACGGACTTGAATCTTCAAATGATAAAATCATACCAATAAAAAATCTTTTACCAAGTAGAGATAAACCAGGTGAACTCTTTAGAGATTTTTTAATTAGAGGTATAAACCCTGTAGGAAATGATTACAAATTTCAAAAAAACTGGGGAGGACGAGGATCTGCAAATTGGTATGATATTTATAATTTAGAAAATGGTAGTTTTTCAGATGCTATTAATGATACTACAATCGGTGGTTCTGGTTTTCATGAGGATATTCAAAATGAATTTATCGAACAATTATGTAATGTACTATTTGGAAGACATCAATTTGCTATAGAAACGATGGCTAAAGGTTTTATTAGTTTTCCAGATATGCAGTTAAAGTTGATTATAAAAAAAATAGAAGAAGCTGGTTATTCTGTTGGTTTAGACGAAAGTGAATTATTAAAGCAAATAATTAATTCATTTATAAGAATTTTGGGTTATAAGTATAGACACTGGGGTACTTCTTATGCCCCAGCAAATAACTATGCAAATATTACAACGTATGCTAAATTTATTTCTAAAGATTCAGCATATAAATGCTACATTGATAAGGTGTATGATGTAAATGATAATCTTAAAGACATTGATAAAGCAGTCTTAGTTAAAAGTTTTTTAGATGTTCTAAGTGAATTTAATCCTCATAAACAATTCTCAAAAGTAAAGTACAGTAAAACTGGCGAGAGAACTACTGAGCTATCAAACCCTTTTACACCATATATTCATCCATATTATTTTGATTTATTTCTTCTGAAAGAAGATGACAAAGTATATAAATGTTCAAGCTGCGGGGCTAATCATGGTCATTTTTCTGCAGGTGTATGTTCACATTGTTTTTCTCCTTTAGATATAAATAATTATTCAAAAGCTAAAGATGTCTGGGTAGAAAATTTTTATGCCAATAGTGAAGACCCTATTCGAATGCACACAGAGGAACTAACAGGTCAAACAGACTCAAGTGATGCCAAAAATAGACAGAAAGCCTTTAAAAATATTTTTCTTGATTCAAATTCTTCTAGTAAAATAGCTGAGCAAATAGATGTGCTGTCTGTTACTACAACCATGGAGGTTGGGGTAGATATTGGTAGCCTGGAAGCCACAATGATGGCAAATATGCCACCAGAGAGGTATAACTATCAACAAAGGGTTGGTCGTGCTGGTAGAGGTGGGCAAGCGTATAGTATAGCGGTAACACTATGCAGAGGTAATTCTCATGATAGTTATTATTATTCCAATTTAGATGGAATGGTAAATGCAAAACCACCAACTCCGTTTATTCCAATGGAATTAAATAGTGATATATCTAAAAGAATTTTCTATAAAGAGATTTTAAGGAGTGTATTCAAGCTTAAGGGTATTGGTAATGTTCTAATGAGTGAAGATCCACCTGAAAAATTTCAAGACACACATGGGGAATTTGGAAGTTTTGATGATTTTAAAAATGAATTAAGTATTTCAAAAACTGATTTTGTAACTGAGATTAATTTGTTATTAGTAAATGAGGATATTATCTCTTTAGCCAATCACTTAAACTTTTCACCTGATTATTTTGAAGCAAAATTCAATGGAGTAAAAATTTACAATGAAATATTTGAAAAATTAAATGATTTAGAAATTAAGCCAATAGGTTTGGCTGAATGTTTAGCAGAGGCTGGACTATTACCTATGTATGGTATGCCAACAAGAACCAGGTCTCTGTACCATAATTATAAAAACGGTAATTTCAGTACCATGTCCAGAGATTTGGAAATGGCTATTTCCGAATATGCTCCAGGTAATGAAATAACAAAGGATAAAAAAATATTCAAGGTTGAAGGTATTACTTCACCTATTACAAAAAGAAAAAATTTAACTCAGTATGATGTAAAACCTATTGATGATAACTTGTTTTACTATCAACTCAATAAAGATGGTTCAATAAGCACTGAAAAAGATACTTTAATTGAAGAGTTTGTAAATGAAGACTGGGAATCAATTAAGAATTCTAGAAGAAAAATTGGGGTTATTCCGAAGGCTTACATTACAAAGTTGTACCCTGAAGAGAACACGAGTGCTATAAAGCCTTATTTTTCGGTATCAATACCCAGAATATTATCTAGCGGTGATATAGTTTTTCATAAAAGTATTGACTTTAATAATTTAGATAGTTATTTGCATCAAGGTCATATAATGTCTTTTAACGAAGGTGAAAACTTTGATGGTTTTAATTTTGACCTACCTAAACCTATTTTTAAAAATACTACAGATTTATTAAAAACTGAAATCGCAAAGGAAGAAAGTCAAAGTGTGTTAAACTATAATTTAGCATCCAATAAATTCACATCTTTATTACAGATAAAACCTCATAAAATTAACTCTGGTCTTCAATTATGTTGTGAACAAATGAATGACCAACAGGCAGGACATGAAATTTATGATTTTGTTTTACAAGGAGTTAAATCAAGTGTGTTTTCAGCTGCATTCTTGTTACGTTCGGTTTTTACGCAACAACAAGATGTAGATAATTCTGAGTTAGAAGTTTTAGGTTTAAGACATTACACAAATGAAGATGGCTCTAGGGTTACCGGATTTTCTTATGGAGATAAGTTATCTAATGGTTCAGGATTTAGTCAAAAACTAAATGACAATTTATCAAATTATATTAATTTATGTTTAGACCCAACAGGTAATTTTAATGGAGAAATAGTTCAATTTGTCATTGACTTATTAAGTAAGGAAAATCAAGAAAATTGTGATGTTGCAGATTATACTAATTTATTAAACTATCGTAATAAAAGATTTCATCCTTTATTAAATTGGAGACTAGGTGTTTCTTATTTAAGAATCCTTAGAGGAAAAGAAGATGAAATTGAAAAAGTAATCAATGCTGATTCAAGCCTGCCTGAGTTTGGTGCGTTCTACGGTAAAGATACTTGGTTAGAGGGTATAGGTGTTCAGTTAGAAGAATTTAAAGAAGAATACAATATTAATTCTAATTTAATAACAGATTTTAAGTTGCCATTTCTTCAATGTAAAGCGCCCTTTGAGAACAAAATTATTATTCCATATCATCCGCTATGGCATAAGGAAAGCTTACACAATAATCCTATAATCAAAGAAATATTAGATGAATTAGATAATGAAGAGATAATTTATATTGATTCTTTCAATTTAGCTAACAGGCCCGGTGATTGTTATGAAAAGTTAATTAAAAGAGGTAGTGGAACAGAGCCTAATTGGGGTGTATTAAATTAAATTGATGAAATTATTTAAAAATGATGAATTAGATAATTGTGATTTAATTGTTGATGCTATTTATGAAGGTGGTAGCAAAGGCAATGTAGGTGATGATCCAATTAATAAGATAATTCCTGTAGGTAATATGGGAGGCTTCCGATATGCAGGGAGTATAGACTCATTGAAATATATAGTTTTATATACTTCAGGGCACAATATTGATTGGCCTGATACTATTGATTTAGAAACAGGAATATTTAAATATCATGGAGATAATAGAACGCCCGGTAAAGATTTACATGATACAAAGAAAAAAGGGAATATAATTCTTAAGAATCTATTTGATTCTTTACATTCAAAAGTCACTCCTCGGAAGTCCATACCTCCAATTTTTATATTTGAAAAGCACCCTACAGAAAACTCTCAAAGATCTGTTCAATTTAAAGGTATGTGTGTGCCAGGTTCAAATCAAATTGATAGTGTCTCTGATTTAGTCGCTTTATGGAAGACTTCAGAAGGAATGCGATTTCAAAATTACTTAGCTTATTTTACAATATTAGATATAGCTATAATAAAAAGAAGTTGGCTTAAAGATTTGAATAATGGGGTTGCCATAAGTTCAAATAAACCTAAAGTCTTTAAAAAATGGTCTGATATTGGGGTTTATAAACCATTAAAATCTAAAAGAACATTAAGTATTCGTTCTGTAAAAGAACAATTACCCTCTAATAAATTAGAGATTAGGATGCTAACTGTAATTCATAATTATTTTATTCGGGATGATAAAGCTAGAATGTTTGAATATTTTGCTGCAGAAATTTATAGTATGACCGACCAAAGGGTTATTATTGATGAGGTAACAAGAGGTGTTGTTGATGGTGGGAAAGATGCTTTTGGTAGATATAAAATGGGACTGGATAATGATCCTGTTTTTGTAGAATTTGCTTTAGAAGCAAAGTGTTATCAGCCTGGATTTTCTAAAAAAATAAGTACTATTGGTGTAAAAGAAACCTCTCGTTTGATATCAAGAATTAGAAATCGCCAATTTGGTGTATTGGTAACAACTTCAGCCATAGCAAAGCAAGCTTACGAGGAGGTTAGAGAGGACAAACACCCAATCTTCTTTATTTCTGGATCAGATATTATCAACATACTTATAGAAAAAGGAATTAATACAGAAGAAACTTTAATAGACTATTTAAATAATAATTTTTTCATGGATAATCATGGAGCTTATTCAGTTTAATTATAATCTCTTATTTCAGCCATATGTCCAAAGTCATCTGATTTAGTAAGTTTTAGAATCATTTTGTATTCTTCAGATTCATAATTTTTAAATGTTATTACTAATGTATCAATAGCTCTAGTGAAAATCATAAGAAGCCAATTATTTACATGTTCTGTAATTTCACTTTCAGTAGATTCTGGGAAATCTTTCACATAATTAGCTTTAATATTTTGGATTATAGTGTCCAAATTCCAAAGAACTATTGTCCAAGCCTCTAAGCCTCTACAAGATTGATAATTCAGTATCCTGTGAGCGTCAATTGGAAATTTTTTAGTTTTATTTTCTTCGAGATTATTATTAAAATAATTAAAATTCCAGCTGTCAAGTTTTTCACATATTTCAGTGCTATAATCAATATTTAAGTTTCTATTCGGTGTCAAAAACATCAAGTCATATTTAGAATTTTCATTTTCAATAAGATTCTTATCTAATTGGATGTGAAGCGCTTTGTTATAATCATTGGTTTTTAAGAGGATGAGTTTACCCCCATGTAAATTTCTGTTCTCTTTTAACTCCCATGGTCTTTGCTTATAATGATAATTAGAAAAAGTATTGTACCAATCAGTTAAATCTTTTTTGTTTCGATGTGAAATTTTCAGATTTACAACCTGACGTTCGTCCTTAGTTGTGCCTAAAGCCCATCTTATTTCACTCTTCTTTTTTCTGACGATTTGTCTATTTCCAATTGAAATAATACAATTAGTTATTCCAAATATTTTATAAATCAAATCACGTTCTATCTCATCACAATCTTGAGCTTCATCTACAAAAATTAAATCAAAATCAATACCCAGTTCTTTTCGAATTTCTAGCTCTGATTTACTGTCTTTTATCAAATCCATAAGATCAGCCAATAAATTGATATAATTATTATTTTCAAATAATTCAGAAGTTACCTCATCTATAAGACCGTTATTTTTTAAAATCTTTAAAAAGAATTGATGTAAGGTATTAATCTGTATTAATCCTCCAAAACCGGAATATTCCATTAACCTATCAATATCTTGAGATAATGCTCGGTTAAAAGTTAGAATAAGAGGTGTATATTCTAGTTCTTTAGCATGATATGCCAAATTTGCTAGATGAATTGTTTTTCCAGTACCAGGTTTTCCCTTTAAAATTATTAATTTTTCTCCAACATTTTTAAAATAAGACGAATGTTCTACATCAATATCTTTTCTAATTATATTATTTAATTTGTTTCTTGAAATAAGACCTATCCCAATAGCCTTTTCTTTTCTTCGATCTTCCAGAAAATTACTCATCTTAAGTCGAATAGATTCATTTATTGACCCATAATTATAATTACCTGGGTTGTTTGAGTATTCTACTGGTGCATTTAATCTACATAATTGTTCTAATAATCCATCAAAGTTTATTTTACCTAATATCAAATTCTCTACATCTTCATAACCTTCAGGTTTATTATCACCCCATTTGTATAGCCAAATTAAATTTGTGACAAATGGCACCTGGCCACTAGTAATCATTAGTTTTTCTGCCAAAAAGTTTATTAGCGGATGTTTTTGGTTAAAACTCTGGTCAGTAGCATTTTTTAAACCATCTGTTTGCTTAACAAACAAATTCCCATTTCTTATCGAAATTGATTCAGTTGTATTATGTTTTTTTAATTCTAGAATAAATAGACTTGAATTAAACCAAACATCTTTTTTACTCTTAAATTTTTTAGTTTCAGTATTTTTAGTAACAGAGTCTATACTTACGTAGGCTGTTTTAATAGTCGGTTTATATTTAGGAAAATCCATCCAAACAACTAAATCTAATTCGCGATCGGTTTTTAGACTTGGTAGCGCATATATTTTTCCGTCTACACCCTCAAAATATTTTTTTGCAGCATCGCAAAATAATTTCGCAACTAATTCTTCTTCATTTGGATTATAGTTATTATAAACTAGAGGTATACAATCAGCCATCTTATATATTTTAATTTAATATTATAATTTTAGATAAATTTCATCTTTCACATAACTAGCATTTAACCAAAAACAATGCTTTGTATATGCAGTCAATCCAGTTAATTTGTCTTTAACCGGTAATATATAGGTATCAGCTGCATTTCTTGCGTGTGGTCTCACATGACTCACTTTATTTTCAGTTTTTTTAGGAAAATAAGTTTTTCTTATGCCTTTTTTAGTTACTTCTTTTACGATTTTTCCATTCGAAACTGTCTCTACCATTTCTTTCCAAACATTTTTAGCCTCAAGAATATCATAGTAGGGCATATTCCAAAATTTCACTTTTCTTAAAATCAAATTTTCTCTTTCAAATTGGTAAAACACAAAAAAAAATTTACTTTCTAAAATATTTTTAAAATCTGAATCTTCCCAATCTATTTCTATAAGTTCTTGATATTTAAATGTTGGAAATGAAATATCTTCTTTTGGTAAATTATTTTCTTTAAGTCGTATAGTTTTTACTTGAATATCTGCTTTTTCAAATTCCTCTATTTTTTGTCCAAGTTTAAGCCCTAGCATGGCATTTGTAAGATTTGAAAAATAACTTTTGGCATTTTTATTTAATTCTAAACCTAATTCTTGTTCAATTTGTTCCGCGTATTTACCATAAAATGGTCGGAATTTTGAGATTACTATTTCTTCAATTGAACGAACTTTTTCTAAAATTTCAGGTTGTTCAATTATTTTTCCATAAACAGCTGTTTCTTCTTTAGCAATATTTGCGATTATTTGATTGACATAACCTTGTTTTAAAGAATACGCTCTTTGTTTTGCTTTTTCTTCATTAAATGGCTGGTCTCTGAACGATTTTAGAGCAGTTGAGCCTTTTGTACAAGCACCAAGATAAAACGTATCTCCTTC
>JGI20152J14361_10001566_pt1 | contig 14769 bp, 8 predicted proteins | sample COG_02_FD_14361 | JGI IMG/M metagenome (IMG submission 14361)
TATGTTGCTTATGTAATGCGTGCCGTTACGCCAGGAAGCTATTTAGTACCAGCTATTTCCATTGAAGACATGTACCAGCCTATCTACCGTGCTAATACAGCTGAAAGTCATGTTGTTGTGATTGCACGATAATGACCCCAGATACGGCAATGACCCCGATGCGGCAATGGTTTATTGCCTTAGCTGGCTTAGGGATGTTATCCCTTGGTTGGCTATTTGGCTACAGTGGGCCCATTAATCAAAGCCGCTTAACCTATGCGAGCTACATTACCGATAGCCAGGGGGAGCTGTTGCATGTGCTCATGGCCGATGACGAACGTTATCGACTGCGAACAAACCCAAAAGAGGTTGACTCAACGTTTATTGATTTACTGCTTGCTTATGAAGATCAGCGTTATTACGAACATGATGGAGTGGATTGGTTGGCCATGCTAAGGGCTTCGTGGCAATTAGCGAGCCGTGGGCACATTATATCGGGCGGCTCTACACTCACTATGCAAACCATACGCTTAATGGAGCCAAAGCCCCGTACTGTGTGGAATAAGCTCGATCAAATGCGCAAGGCTATTGCCCTAGAACGAAGCCATACTAAAGACCAAATCTTATCTCTTTACCTGTCCTTAGCACCTTATGGTAGCAACATAGAAGGAGTGCAAATGGCTAGCCTTAGTTGGTTTGGAAAATGGGCTAACGAACTCACGCCAGCCGAATCAGCACTTCTAGTAGCTTTACCTCAGTCACCAGAGCGCAGGCGTCCAGACAGGTTTCCAGCGCGGGCAGATGAGGCACGCCAAATTGTATTAGAGCGCGCTCTTCACAAAGGCATTATCACAAATGACTACCTCACTATAGCCTTGTTGTCACCATTACCGCGGCGCATTAAATCAATGCCTAAAATGGCACCACATTTGGCGTATCAGTTGAGAAATCAAGGTAATTTCCAAGCCAAAACAACGCTCAATGGAGAATATCAATCCACGCTCAATACCATTGCTACGCTGACTAAGTTAAAACCCAACACCAACATGGCCATGATCTTGGCTAATGCGAAGACAGGAGCAATCTATGCTTACGTAGGTTCCCAAAATTATACCGATTATAACAAGTTTGGTGCGGTGGACTATAGCCGTGCTATCCGTTCGCCTGGCTCCACTTTAAAGCCGTTTATATATGCCCAGGCTGCTAGTGAGCAGCTCATCCACCTCAACGGCATAATCAAAGACGAACGTATTAACATTCAAGGCTACCAACCAGAAAACCTCAATCGTCGTTTTTATGGTGACATAACCATTGGCGAAGCACTGCAGCGTTCGCTCAATATACCAGCAGTTAAAGTGCTTCACAAACTCGGCCCTGAACGGTTCAAAAGCAAATTGGCACAAGCTAACATTCCACTACGCCAAGGCGAAGGCTTACCTATAGCGCTAGGTGGTGCAGGCCTGACACTGCACGAGCTAGTGAGCCTTTATACGGCCCTTGGCAATGAAGGTAAAGTAACCCGTATTAGCCCTGTTCCAATATCTGACACAACATCAAGAACAAAGACTCAGCCTCTTTTTGGTGCCCCAGAAATAGCTCAAATTAACCACTTACTCAGCAATAACACATCTGGCACAGGACGCCTGCATGGTCGTATTAAACGACAAGCTATTGCCTACAAAACGGGTACAGGACCCGGTGGCAGTGATGCATGGGCTATTGGCACTAATGGCGATTATGTGGTTGGCATTTGGACAGGCTCACCCAAGGGTGAACATGTGGCTAACAACACTGGGCTTGGAGAAGCTGTGCCGGTAATGAATAGGGTGTTTGATGGTTTGCCTGATGGAATACTGACACAACAAAAGCCCCAAACTGCACCAGGTGCGTTAGCTAGTGTTGATTACCCAATTGCTGTGTTGAGTGTCATATTTCCTGAAGAGGGTAGCGTGATTGAACTCCGTAATGAAGGCACTCCATTACCAATGATTTTAAAAAATGCTAACTATCCTGTTTTTGCAGTCATAAATAACATGGAGGGGCATTGGCTTACAGCAGGCCATTCCAGTCTAATTTTGACTAGAGCCGGTTCATACCGGGTGGGGTTAGTGGACCATTATGGGAATGTGGCAACTGTAAAATTTGTGTTAAGGTGAAAAATAGGGTGGATGCGTAATGAGCAATCTCAGTGCTGGTTGTAGGATTAAATATACAAGGAGTTACATTACAGCATGGCTATAATTTACCCATCATTAGAACAAATAAAATCTCTCAAGTCCCAGCCCACAAAGGGAGAACTTCACGCTCTCTATGTTTTGAGCGGGCTAGACGATTCATACGAAATATATTTCCAACCTTACATTAACTCCTTTCACCCAGACATAATTGTGATGAAAAAAAGACAAGGCTGCTTAATAATTGAAGTCAAAGACTGGGATCTCAACGCATACGAAATACATAATTCAAGAACCGGAACACTTAGGTGCAAAAACATAAAAAATGCCATTTTTGATAACCCGATAACCCAAGTAAATAAATACAAAACAGCACTTATCAAATTCTGGATATACGGATATAGCGATTTAATATTTGAAAATAAAAATGCTTTTGGGACAATAGCTACGGCTGTTTACTTCCATCATGCTGAGTCAAATGATCAAATATCTAAAATATTTAATAAGGATAATAAGTATTGTAGGTGTTATAAAAAGTCCAATTTTACTATATCGAACATAATAAAATTATCTTTTCCACAGTATAGAAATGAATCCTTATTTAACAATGATATATACAATAATTTGACTGCATTTTTAAAACCTTCGCTACATACGATTGAGCAAGGGGAACCAATTAATTTTAATAAAAAGCAACTCTCATTATCAAAAAGTAAAGCTGTTCATCAGAAAATAAGGGGGGTGGCAGGATCTGGAAAAACGTTAATAATTGGTCAGCGAGCTGTAAATGCCTATAAGCGGCATGAGAGTGAAATTCTAATTCTTACATTTAATATTACACTTCCAAATTACATCCATGATTCGTTATCAAGAGTACGTGAAGCCTTCCCATGGAGTGCTTTCACAATAATCCACTATCACGAGTTTATTAGATCAATTGCAAATTCAATGGGTTTGCATCTTGGCCCTGGTGATTATGATAATATTGATTTCTTTCAACCCGTTAGCCACAAAATAAAGAAATTCAAGTCCGTTTTCATCGATGAGATTCAAGACTACCAACTAAGTTGGATTAAAATTTTAAAAAAGTATTTTTTGGCTGAAGATAGTGAATTTGTAGTCTTTGGCGACGAAAAGCAAAATATTTATGAAATTGAATTGTTAGAAAAAAAACCAAATACCACAATACCTGGCCGATGGTCGGAACTGAATGTATCGTTTCGACAAAAAGGAGAGTTGTTCTTAATATGCTCAGATTTCCAAAAAACCTTTTTCAAAGATAAATACGAGACTAGTTCTGGAGCTACCTTTCAACAAGGTCTTGATTTGATACCCGAGTTTGTTGGGTATCATCCAATCCATAGTGATGTAGGTTTAGGGTTTTTAACAGAATTTATTTTATATCTTATAAAGGAGTACACATTAAATCCACAAGACGTTTGCGTCATAAGCGAATCAATTGCCGTGTTGAGGTTGTTAGAATCAAATATAAAAAGTAACTCTCCATATGATACATGCAGTACTTTTGAATCTCAGAAAGAATTTGAAGCAATCGAAAGAAGGTTTCCAAAGGACAATGACCGTGAACGAGAAATTAAAGGCATAAGGCGGAATCGAAAACATCACTTTTGGATGAACTCTGGCGAATTGAAGCTATCGACCGTACACAGTTTCAAAGGCTGGGAGACTCCTACACTCATACTGATTATAGAGCCAAACCTGAAGGCTTCGAGTGATGAATTAATTTACACGGCACTCACAAGAGCTAGGAACAATATACACGTTGTGAATTTGAATAATAAAAAATATCATCATTTTTTTGAATCGTTAAGTACTGGTGTCACTTTAGATTCAGTGCCTGAAGCGAAGCAGGATGACATACCGATAAAAACATTAATCAATGTAGAATCCTCTAAAAGCAACAATAAAATATGTCAATCAATACTGAAGTCAGGGAAACGATTTAACATCATAATATTAGGGGATATTTCTACTCTGATGGCTGCATTCCAATCGGCGACCCATGATTACTTGCTTAAACATAACGTCCCATCAACTGCTTGGAGTCTTTCACACTGGAATAATAAAGTACTGGTTAGCAAGGGGATGAAGGGGCTAAAAAAAGGTCAGTCAAAATTTGATCTGATCATAACAGCGGAGATACATCATCATTCTATTAAAGGAAATACATCTCAAAATATCATTACAGAACTAATGTCAGACAAGTATGTTAGCCGAATTTATGGATGTAAACCAAACGAAAAGCTTACAATTGATAAATATATAGCAAGTTTTGATCGATATTTGCAATAGTGGCCCCACTGAGGAAAAATATTTTGATGCAGCACACAGTTGCTCAGACTATGATTAAATATTTAATGGATTGATATGTTGGATGTATTTGAATCCCATTAGCCCCTAACCGAATATTCAAGGCGCCGACATAAGACCAGAAGCAATGGAAGCTGAGTATTAAAAAGTAGTTTTCTGTAGCACGATAGATGGCGTTTTTTGTCTTAAGGATGATGCCGCCGGCAAAGGAGTCTATAAAATATGGCTGATTATAATACAGATCCAGATGAGCTTAAAAAAATCATAGCTAAATCTTTTAGTGATGGAAAGTCTAAAGGGCGCCCCACTAAAAAAAATCATCAAAATAGTAGAAGCTCCACTTTTAGGAAACCTGACAATGTCACTACTGCAGGTTCTGGCAAAGGTTCCACTAACTTGCTTAAAACCCAGGATCCAAGTTACAAAACCCAGAGTGCTGAGGACTCATTTAAAACTGGATTAAATGAGGAACATAGCAGCTTCAAAAGGCTTAGCCCTAAGGGGAATCATCCATTTTTTAATCACATAGGCGGAGTGTTGTTTGTTTTTGTGCTGCTCGCGGGCGCTACTTGGATAGAAAGTTGGGTTGATTGGATTGGCTTATCTGCGCTCATATGGTTTTTAATTTGGGTGGTATACCGAATGGGAAAAGGTTCTTCGTAATGTTTAGGTATCCCAACTTACTTTATTTCACATCTTGCGTATCTGGACAAATATCAAGCGTACAAAAACTGTTAGGGGTAAAGCTGACATGAAATCGACAGCACATAAAGTAAACGATGCCTACAAAGATCTAGTGAAACAAAATCTACTCGAAGAACGAATGCTTATAAAAAAACGGGTGCAACAGGAAGCTAAACATATTGGACAATATGAAAAATATTTAAGAAACCCAGCTAAACAAAAAGTGTCCAAGGAAGAGTTAAAGCTTCAAAAAAAACAATCCCGCAAAGAAAAAAAAGCACAAACACAGCTCGCTAAGAAACAAAGATCTATTGATGCTGAGATAAAGCAACCCATTCCTGAGAAAGATGGCGGATTGAGAAATAAAAAAAGTTATGAAAAGCTAGCCGATAGGCACTTACTTGCATTGGGCGAAGCATTGGAGCGTAGAAGTGAATTTGCAGAGGCAAGAGAACTATATCTTTTAGCAGCGGAGAGGGGATCTTTAGAAGCTCTATTTAACTTAGCGGAGCTAGCTGAAAGTGAAAATCTTGGGGAAAAGGATTTTGTATTATCTTTTAATTATACTATGTCAGCTGCTAAATCTGGATATGTTCCTGCAATGGAAGTTGTTGCACACAACTATTTTTTTGGTGTGGGAATTGAAAAGGACGAAATAAAATCTGCGGCTTTTATTATTGCAGCTCATGCATTAGAACCTGACTTGGTCTTAGGGAGCTTCTATCAATTGAAAAGACTTATTAATAAAGACACTTTTGATCTAGGAAGAACTCTTAGCTACTCTATTTTTGCAACTGATGATCAAGCAATTAGTCTAGAGAGGAAAGTTGAGGATATCAGGTTAAAGAAAAAAGCTGACGCAATCAAGGCAGCTGACGTCACTAGTTTAAAGGAAAATGCTAAGAAGGTCTTAAAAGTTTCTAGGGAGACTCATCCTCAAAAATATAACGATAATGCAGCTAAAAAGAATAAAGAAGGTTGGGATCCGGTTTGGTTTTTCCCACTTTTTTTTGTAGTTATGCCTCTTATTATATGGTTTTTACGGGAAGCCCGACACGGCTAATATGAAGACCTGTATTGTTGCTACCAAACAATGAATAAAGAATAAACTCCGTATCTAATGTGCCCAGGCAGGCACCTCTATGATGACGGACTAAAATATACTCCCCTGGGTAATCCAGGGTGAGGGGTCTTATGGCGAGCAGACTACGTCAAAATAAAGCACCAATTTGGAAGCGAGTGAATAAATGATAAATCCCAGATATGCATCGATAGGGTTTGTTCTGATGGTTATAGCCCTGTTTGTTTGGGTTGTCCCTACTAAAAGTGCCAAAGACGGCACAGGCACAGCTGTGGATGTTTCTGACGGTCCGAAGGGTACCATAGCTAGCCAGCCAATCAGTATGCGAGTGGATTCGCTCATCGATGGAGCAGTTGTAAGTTGCAATGAAATTGGGGGCAAGCTTGATGTCGAGACATTAGCAGTTCAGGCCATAAGCGTTGGTGGCGAACCAGGATCAATAACAGTGGTCGATGAAAGTTTCTTTAGCTGCTCTGCTAGCGCATCAATGTATTGTGGCTCAGGGGGATGTGCTGTGCACTTTCTATCTGATCAATATACATTAACTATGCAGTTACAAGTCTGGGAGAAAAAGCTTAATAGTATCCGTCTTGGGCTTCATGGATCTGCGTGTGGACAAGTTGGCTATTTGCCGTGCTATAAAGAGCTGACGCTAGTCGAAGGTTTGTTCTATGTTAAGTGAATTAAACCAATGGATGGGTAAGGTAATGAAGAGCTTTTTAAAGGGAATCGGGGGCTTAATACATAAGTTAGCACTGGTGCTTGGCTACATAATTATAGTTGCAGCAATGTGCGGCATACTATTGGCAGCCCTCTACGCTGTCGCTGAAATGAATAAAACGAAAGATAATAAAGAATCTATCGTTGAAATAGATAATGAGCTAGCCCAGTGGCCTTACGAGCCTAACGAGAGCCTTGACGTTAATATTTACTCGGCAAATGATCAATGGCCATATGAAATATCCGTGCAATGGTGGCCAGAGCGAGAGAAGTCACGTCCATATGAAGGTGCAAACGTTCCAGGAGTTGTTGGTAGGGCTGCTATCTCAATTAGTGACCCTATATCAGGATCCTCCTCAACCATAACCACGCAATACTTTCATGTTCCAGATAAAAGTTTAACTCCCCCTAAATCGATGCCTTTGGAGGTTGCTCTATCAGACTTCCCTTATCCTTCACTGAAAGTTAGTAAGGACAATATTGATTGGGGCACACCATTACTTCTAGAGGATGTAGACTTTGATGGTGACTTAGAGCTAATTATCATCAATCATGGAAAGGGCCAAAGAGGCACTCATTCATTTGAAGTTTTTGACATAGGTTTGGTAGGCAATAAGCTTGTGGCAACTCTTAAAAACACACCTCCTTTTAAAGGTATGAATCTGTTGGATACTTTTGATGTCGAGAAAAAGACCATCACTTCACAGAGTTCTGGTGGCGCTTGCAGCTCCAGTTGGGAGACTTATTCGGTATTTAAAGGCACATCGACGCCACTCCAAGTAATTGAATATGACTACGATGACTCAGGCTGTTTTAAATATACCTATAGATACGAAAAAACATATCTTGGATCATCTAAAGTTTTACTAAAGAAAGAGCTAGTGGAGTAAGTATTTGAATTTAAAATTCCTTTTCACACTAGTATGTTTAATAAATGGATAGCCAATACGATGAAAACTTTCTTAAATAAAGTTAGGCGTTTAATGCATAACTTAGCACTGGTCCTTGGATACCTTGGTTTTGTTGTGGCCATTGTAGTAGGTGCCTTAGTTTTATATGAAAAATATGGTGGCGGCGATAGTGCGGCTCCAAAAGCTGATAGTTCAATCAAATTACCTGAAGTAAAAGCTGTGGACGAAGTGTTGTCATTTCAAACTGTAGCAAGTAATCCAGGGTGCAAGAGTAAAGACGAATTGTTATTCATGTGTTCGTTTATAGAAAAGACGCCAGCCTCAATAAGCAGTGTATACATCTGTAGGAAGGATAGGGATCTAGTGCTCAATATATATAGAAGCTTCCATAATGATTTGACTAGCCTTGAGTCCACCATAGCGGACTCATTTGTACCATGGTCTGGTATTGGCAAAGGTATACGGGCTAGCTTTGAATTTAACGACCAAGGAATTGATGTAACGGTCAGTTGGGGAGTGGATGACAAAACGTCTTCTGGAAGTAATCCAAGTGCGAGTGTTAATGGCGCATTCGATGGCTTTGGCGCTTGTAATGACATTCAGCACTATCCAGGGTTATATTTTGTAGAGGATTTGAAATGATTGTTATTAGTTTAATTGCCTTTAAAGTCAAGATTGTGACGGTGCAACTTGTGTTAAGGTAAATTATTGTGTTTCATAAAGTTTTTACAGTAAATAGGGAAATGATACTTAATGTCTGACGAAAGCCAGTACCTCTCGATGATCAATGAGCGCATAGAATCTTTGCGAAAGAAGTTGCTAGATACCACAAGACGTAACCCTCTTATCAATAACAGTTTTACCTCAAAAACTTCTGCCTTTCTTCGTATTGTTGATGAAAAGCCTCAAAGTATTGTAAATATTTTATCTAAAGGAGAGGAGATGCACTTATCTCCTTTACCAATATTAGATTCTGAACCTGCTGATGAGGAAAATAGTGAGTTTCAGCAAGCCTATTCGAATTACCTACTAACTGATGAACAGTATCTTAAGGACATTAACCTAATTGATTTTGATGACGATCAAAATGCATACCAAAAACAAGAGAGTGCGGAGCGAGCGCTGAAGGATAAAGTAAGGGAGTGGTTAGAGTACCCTTCTAGGGTCACTTCTGATACACAAGATAGTGCGTATCAACATGCGAAAAATAATAAAATCGAACACTCCTTTAATTTGCCGGCAGCAGATTTTTTAGCAGATGATGGACGCTTTGATGATGATATTCTGCAAACTTTGGTGATGCCCAAAACATTCCAAGCAAGAATGGCTCGAATTTTCTCAAGACAGCGAACATTATTTGAAGAAAAAGGAATGCCAGTTCTGTTCCTAACTATAGGATACCTAGACTGGAAGGATACAACAGGACCATCTGACCTAAATTTCAGATCTCCAATTATATTACTTCCTGTTTTATTAACCCGCAAAAACACTTCTTTAGGGCAGCAATACTCAATAAAGATTAGAGATGAAGCCTGTATCAACCCAGTTTTGATCCATAAGCTTAAAACCGAATTTGGGATCATTATTGACACTATTGAAAGTGCCGTGATTGAAAAAGATATAGAGTCAGTTTTAACCAAAATCAGCAACATACGTCCACAAGGAGTGTCCTGGGTTGTAATGAGGCAGGCAGCATTCGGAATCTATCCGTTTCCAGGTATGGAACTATACAATGACTTAGATACTTCTGAATTGGACTTCTCAAAATTCTCGAATGTAAATCATCTTATGCTAGGTGGTGGTGATAGGGAGGAAGGTTTTTCAGATCAGTTTGATGAAAACGACACAGATAGTGCAGATGCCCTTACATTGGTTCCAAAGTTAGTTCTAGATGCAGACTCTTCGCAGTTTTTGGCGCTAATGAAAGTGGCATCGGGTAAAAATGTAGCACTAGAGGGGCCTCCAGGGTCAGGAAAAAGTCAAACAATCGTCAACGCCATTGCTAATGCTATTTATCAAGGAAAAAAAGTATTATTTGTTGCACAAAAAACTACTGCTTTAGAGGTTGTCTTTTCACGCTTGCAAAGCCTTGGTTTAGATACTTTGATTCTTCCCTTGATGGGCGATAAGTCAAGCTCATCAGAATTTTACACGGCATTATCCAAACGTGTAGAACTAAAACCCAAAGGTTCATCCAACCCTGTTTTTTCCAATAAACAACACCAGCTTAATATGCAAAAGGAGAAAATAAATACCTATATTGAGCTTATCTCTTCTCCTGTAAAAGGCACGGACCTAAATGTTCAGCAAACGATAGGCTTAGCTGTGGCTAACCAAGAGGCTATAAACCAGTTACCTTTGTCACTTAAAAAATGTCCCATCTATATATACAAATATTCTCCTATATTTCAAATCTCTGATATAAGCAGCATAGAAATCATCATTGAAAAACAAATTGAATTACTCCATTCCATAGTTATTCCTGAGGGGAATGTTTGGCACGCTTTAGATCCAATTAGCTGTAAATATAATGATATTCAGCTGCTAATGAATGAGCTAAGTGAAATAAATTTTCAATGTGAAAAGCTGGCGCAAAGCAGTAATCTTGAATGGCTAAATGATCTTTATGAAGGACTGAGGTCAAATACAAAAGGAGTGCAAGACTTAGCTCAATCATTGGAATTACTGTTAAAGGCAAATGTGCCTGTGGGAAAACTGCTTTCAGATGTGGGCGCACATTCCAGTTGGTTACTTAATTTGAAATCCAACATTGAGGCTATTGCGAGTAGCGAATACTTAGTCTCAGGTTCTTTTGAGAGTGCCCGTGAGCTTGCTAAAAATAAGTTAACCTTGAATGCTTTGCAAGAAGAGCTTAAGAATAACATTGGGATTGAAGTATCTACAGATCATTTAGTGGGTAAGATTGATTCACTCACAAATAATCAAAATCAATTAGTAGCTATCTGCTCAACTCACTTAGAATTATCAAACTTATCATTGGAAATCACACTGCCAGATTTTTTATCACTTATTGCCAGCCATTATCGTGTCGAAATGTTGCCTGGGAAAAGTATCATATCAAATATAGTAAAATACGGCCTAACTGCTGTAGTTGAAGAGCTGAAGAGTGGGTTTCTGTTGTTGAAATCTATCTATGGACTGCTGTCACCCAAGGTAGCTGTTCCATTGAGGCGTGAGGTTTCGGAATGGTCTGATACTATTTTATCAAGCAATGTCATAACTCGGATGTTCTTATCAAACCGCACTGCAGAGAAGGATTTAAAGGTTCTTTTTGGAAGTGCAAAGTTACCTGCTAAGAGTCAATTATTAGGCCGACTGTCTGAGCTAGAAAGTTTGGTGTCAAAATGGAATGCTCATGGGTTAGGAAGTTTGTTTGAAAATGCTTGTTTTCAAGATTTAGATTACCTAAAGCAACAAATAAAAAAAGTTGATGAGCTGAAAGAAGTGTTTTCTTATTTTAAGGGCGATTGGCAGAAGGGACTCCAGAAATTAACATCAGACGATTTTTTCCTTTTGTTAGGTAACTGCTCTGGTGCCAAACTTGGTTATCTCTCAGCGAATTTAAGTTGGGCGGCGGCTGAACAAGAGGCAAGTACTAACGTAATTGAACTCAAAGCACAGATGAATAAATTACAAGAGTTTAATCTGGTTATCTTGGATCTACACGCTGCAGAAATAACAACTAAACAAAAGCTTGATCAGTTTATTAATTCGTTAGATTTAATAACTGAGGTTGGGGAATTTATTGATACCTCCTACCTCATGGGTCCAGAGATTCTAGGGACTGCGTATAAAGCTACATTAACAGAACTGTCTGTTGTGGATCAGTCATTAATATTACTGAATCAATGTGCAGATGGTCAGTCTTTGAAACTAGGCGAATGGATTCAAAAGTTTGCAAATGATAATCCTATTACGTTTACTGATGGTGTTATTACTCTCAGTAACATCATCGAACGCATTGATGAAAAAATAAACCCTTTAGCCCAAATGAATTTTAAGCATCAGACATTTATAGATTTCTCTGAATTAACAGCGTTTATTAAAAAATCTATTGATAATCAGCATTATTCAGATTTTGTTTTACAAAAAGGGGTGATCTACCATGATGTGAAAGAGCAGGGCTTAGATCAACTGCTTCTTGCTCTTGAGCCTCTAACCATAGACATAAAGCAAACAGTTCGAGCTGTTATTGTTCATCGCTTAGTTAATGAGATAAAAGATAAACATGGAAATGGTATTTCTACTTTATCAGGTGCAACAATTAAATCTGCTAGAGAACAGCTTCAAAGACTTGATAAGGAAATCATCCACGCTGGGAGCAACCTTATTCTATCGGATGTGGTCTCGAATGCTGAAGTCCCAGAGGGCATTGGATATGGCCGTATATCAGAATACACAGATTTATCTCTTATCAACAAACAGTTAAATAACAAAAAAAGAATTACGCCTAGGAAATTAGTAAAAAGATCTCGGAATGCGTTGCTCGCTTTAAGCCCTTGTTGGATGATGGTCCCAAGTTCAGTGGCAAGTTATTTACCTAGAGAAGAAATATTCGATCTCGTCATTATCGACGAAGCTTCACAGATGACTCCAGAAAATTCGATAAGCGCACTGATGCGTGCTAAACAAGCATTAGTTGTTGGAGATACAAACCAGCTGCCGCCAACAACATTTTTTCGAGGTAGTACCGATTCTGATGATGAAGAAAACGAGGACTTAGCAACCCCTGAAGAATCTATTTTGGAATTTGCAAATACTCAATTTCGACCAAAGCATAGGCTCGTATGGCATTATCGCTCGCGAATCGAATCGCTCATAGCTTTTTCAAATACCTATGTATATAACAACGAACTAATTATTTTTCCGTCACCCACTCCGAATAAACCAGGGATGGGAGTTAAGTTAATTCGAGCTAATGGTATTTATAACAAAGGAATAAACCCAACTGAATCTCAGGTCATGGCAGAGGAAATAGTAAAATTCATGTCCAATGATCCGAATCGCTCTCTGGGGGTGGTTTTAATGAATCAAGCCCAAATGGAGCAGCTGGATAGTATGATTCTTAGGGAGGCTGAAAAGAACCCTGCAGTGGCTAAATACATTGATTATTGGGAATCTAATCATGATGGACTTGAGAGTTTCTTTGTGAAAAATTTAGAGAACGTACAAGGAGATGAGCGTGATGTAATCTTTATTGGTACTGTTTATGGCAAAACTGCTCTGGGAAAATTTAGTCTAGCTCTCGGTCCTCTTAGTGGTCTTGCTGGGAAACGCAGATTAAATGTGCTCTTCACTAGAGCAAAAGAGCAAATCATAACGTTCACTTCTATACCAATGGACCAAATGAATCCAAGAGAGGACCAGGTTGGTGCTACCTTATTGAAACGTTGGTTGGAATATTCTGCTAGAGGGATATTGGGTGAAGCTTTAAAATCGACTGGTAGGTCAGAATCGGGACCGGACAGCCCATTCGAAGAACACGTAATTGAAGTAGTTGAAGCTCTAGGCTTTCAAGCAGTTCCGCAAGTGGGTGTGTCAAAATATTATATTGATATCGGCATTAAACATTCATCTTATCCTTTTGGATATATTTGTGGAATTGAATGTGATGGTGCGTCATATCACTCATCTAAAAATGCCAGAGATCGTGACCGTCTGAGAGAAGAGGTTCTAGGTAACTTGGGTTGGACGCTATTCAGAATATGGTCTACGGACTGGTTTAAAGATAAGTTAGGTCAAACGGAACGCATGAAAGTATTCCTAGAGGAGTTGTTAGCCAAGACAATTTCTGAGATGGGAGACGTAGTAACGACAGATTATGAAGCGTACAAAGACGATGGCTTTTTGGATCTCGCTGGAACCGCAGTTAATGTAGATCCATTTGAAAGTGAAGTGGAAAGGTATATTGAAGAGAACACGGTTTTTTCATTGAGGTATATAGATGGCCCTAGGGCTGGCCACGAAGTCATCTATGTCTTGGTGAGAGATGAGTTAGGGGGCACGTCTTTAGGAGGCAGTATTACCCCTCTCAGGTTGAGCTGCCCTTTGGGCGAAGCAGTCATTGAGGCCAGAATTGGAGAGCAAATTTCATACTTTGTTAAAGATAATAAAATTACTGCTGAAATTTTAAGCATTGAAGATAAGAGTTTTTAACTAAAAAATTCATTCATACTTAAAGCTAATAGGGTGCGTCATCAACTGATAACGAGCTTGTGTCACATGTTTGAGGTGCTATGAAATCACAGTAAAATGTTACATATTAGCTACTAAGCATGATGTAGATTGTCACTCATACTTTTTTCTAGCTTCGGATACTAGGGATAAAATGCTTTGGGTGCTTTCTTTTTCTGGGCCGTCAGTCATCGTTTTTAGCCTGTCATTCCATTTCTCAGATTCAGTCTGAAGGTGTTTTATTATTACCCCAGCTGGCCAGGCCAGATCGATTCCTAATAGTTCTTCGAGGCTCGTATCATCTGTCTGGAGATAAGGGCTTTCTATTTTTGGTTCCTGACTCAATTCTACTTTTTTTCTATTTGAAACTCTTGATGTTATAAATATCAAGCCACCAACTACTGCAAGCCAGAAAATAATCCAACCTGAGAAACTGACTTTATTGTTGGCTAATTCGATAAAGTCAGCTTCTTTGTTGGCTAATTCGATAAAGTCAGCTTCTTTGTTGGCTAATTCCATAAAGTCAGCTTCTTTGTTGGCTAATTCCATAAAGTCAGCTTCTTTGTTGGCTAATTCCATAACGTCAGCTTTCTTATCTGCGGACTTCTTCTGGGCTATCTGAGCCTTTGCTTCTGTTGCTGTTCCAGTCAGTACTTGAGTTTGAGGCTTTGTATAACCTGTAATTTTTCCATTA
>JGI20152J14361_10001569_pt1 | contig 14764 bp, 5 predicted proteins | sample COG_02_FD_14361 | JGI IMG/M metagenome (IMG submission 14361)
TACCAGGGTCAATTTCAAGTAATAACGATCTTAATCGTTTTTCACCTTCTTTAGCTTCTTCTAGTGTCATACTACCATCTAAAACTTTTTCATATAATACAGCTACTTCTTTATTAGTAGAGTCCTTAGCTTCGTTCATTACAGCTCTATTATCTCTCTGAGCTAACACTTCTAAAAGTGCATTCTTAGTTGCGGCTATAGCTGATCCTCTTACACCCAATCCTCTTAATATAGAATCAAGCATACTGTTCACAGTTCTATCTTTCTTCTCGTTCTCTAACTTTGCTAGCTTTCTATCAAACTTCATTGCAGCTTCTTCCGCTATCCCTTCAGCAATTATCTTTGCATTTTTAGGTTTAGTAGAATTTTTCCTAGGTGCTATTGCATTTGCATATGCTGCATCATATATCTTCTTACGCAACATTCTGTTTCTTTTTACATCTTCGTTTTCTTCATCGCTGAATAAATCTCCTACAGTAAATAAAGCTCCTTGTAATGCAGAGAATATTAAGTTTTGTAAAAATCCGTAGTAAGCAATCTTAGATAAGTTAGTCTTTAAGTCCCCACGTCCGTTTTTAATATCCAAGGCAGCTTTTTTCATAATCCTTGAGTATTGAGCTGGCGTGTTTGCGAAAGCCAATATAAGACGTCCTACCTCACCCGCTTGCTCTTGTGATATTAGCATTTGATCTGAAGATTGTTGTGCTTCATCAGAAATCCTTCCAAAGTCTTTCCATGCTGCAGCTTCTGCTTCTGCCTTAGACATTCCCTGAGCTAAGTAAGTGTTTACTCTGTTTCTGTAAAACGGAGCACCTCCCAATGCAATAGCAAGACTATCTGCATATTGTGTAGGTTTAAATCCTAACTTAATTGCTCTCTTTTGGAATATTTTCCAAACACTTTCAGCACCTCCAATATTTGCTAACTCTGCTTCCTCTATAGAGAATCTTAATCCACTTCTTCTTTGAACTAACTTATCAGAATTAATTATCATAAGCATGTCCTTAACAAGTTGCTTAGGGTTTCCTATAGCTTTTGCTACCATTAAAGGATTATTATCTGTCCAGTTAATAAAGTTACCTGCAGACAACAACTGTAATACTGCCGATCTTTGATTTAAGAACATAATAGGTGCGATAGCGCCGTTAATCCAGTTAGTAACCTTACTCCCTTGTCCTCTTCCAGTTCTACCAGAAATCATTCTTTGAATAGCCCCAGGCTGCCCTGAACCACTATCATTAAATAATGCCATTCTAAATTTAGTTCCATAAACCGACTCAACCTTGTTTAAAAACTCAGGTGTAAATATCTCTTCAACATTAGCTATGAAATCAGCCAATACATTTTTTCTATGACCATCAGTAACTAATCTTCTAAAGTCAGTAGCGATACTCTGAGTTAACCAGTTTTTAACATCTGGCTTTACGTACCCGGCCTCTTCCCTAGAAGCTATACTTAATGCATCAGCGTAAGCTCTTAGTTTTTTATCGGACATAACTGTTTTCATTAACAACATAGCGTTCTTACCACTAATCTCACCCTTCATCATATCGCCGAATCCAGATCTTTCATATAGATAATATCTAATAGCCATATCATAAGTATAGTTAGTACCAGGAACTATTTGGTGTAACATCTTAGTAACACCAGGGTGCTCTTCTGTTAACTTTTTATATTCTAAACTAATAGCAGTATTCATTTGATCAAGTCTTTCTACTCCCTCAATATAAGGACTAACGAAAGTATCGTGAATCATTTTTAAATCCGCATCTCCTTGCTTACCTTTACCAGCAAACCTATACATTAATCCCATAAAATCTTCAGCACTCGGTGGAATGAATATTTTAGTTAATGCACTAAATGATCTATCTACTTTTTTACCTGCTTGTCTTGCATCTGCTTTCTTAATAGACTTCAAAGCTAACCCATCAATCTCGTTAGTTCTTTCTAACATGTTATTGAATTCGTCAGAAAGAATAGCACTCTGTTTCATACCTGCTTGTTGTACGTCTGATTTTACATCTAAACTATTAAGTACATCTTTCACTGCAGCTACATTTCCAATGTGATCATCGGCAAAATAGAAATCATTATATCCTTCTGATGCTTTACCTTTAACCCAATCAGCTTTTGCTTGAGGGTTACTATCTTGCAATCCTGTAATATTCTCTAACCTAACATCTAGGCCAATTCCTTTCAGAAACTCGTGTATAGCACGTGCAGAGTTCGCTGGTCTAGCAGTAAGAATATATACATGCTCATTACCAAACTTCTCATTTCTTTTAACCGCTGTATCAAACAATGGTCCTTTAGCACCTTGTACAACTTTACTGAATTCACTGAAATCAAATGTAACACCTTCTGCTTCCATTCTTTCGCTTTCCGCTGCAAATTCTGCTGCAGTAAGTTTATTTTGTGTTTTCACAGCTGTCTTATTAAATACTACAATGTTTACAGTTTCTCTACCGCCTTTGTCTCCTTCAGCTATATTGATATCAGTAAACCTTGCTGCTTTAATTCCTTGCTTCTTAAGTGCTACAGCTAATTTTTCTCTGTCTTTTTTATTGAATGATTGTTCAAATCTAGGATCGATAAGCTCATATAAGTGAGACTCATCAACTTGCCAACCATTTTGTGGTGTAATTCCTAATTGATTAATCACTGCAAATACTTGATCTTCAGTAGCTATCGATGCTTCTTCTAGCATGAAACTATTTACTTCTCCTTCGTTTCCTTTTGCGTAAGCATCTGCTTGGCCTTGGTCTTCAGAAAAATATGCAAATCCATTTATATCTCTAACAGATTTTATTGCCCCACCGTGGAATATCCTTGTTTGTCCTGGCATTGTGTACAATACATTGCTTTTAGTTTTCGCTAATGTATCATCAAAATCCCAAACACTAATTCCTTTAGCAGGTTTAGAGAATTTTAATCCTGTACCTACAGCTTTCCAGGTTTTGTTAAACTTAATAGTTTGTGCTCTACCTTCTAAATCCATTACACTAATAGCTTCGCTATTCCCAAGATCAGTAAGATCAAATGCAGGTAAATCTAATTCCTGTAGTTTTGCGTTTACTTTCTTAGAACTGAAGTCATTAATAGGTGTATTGTGATGGAATTGATCTACAACCTTAGCATATTGCTTAGGTACAACTACTTTATTAGCGTTTTGTATAATTTTATTTAAACTATCTAATCCTTTTCCTGTTAATACATAATTTAATGAAGCTAAGTTAATGTAAGAAGCAGGTACAGAAGAAATAGTTGTGTAACTATCCATTTCATTTGCTTGCTTAACTAACATGCTCTTAGTAATAGGTATCATTGTTTGCGCTACACTTCTACCACTACCACCAAATGCTTTTAACATGATCGCTAAAGTGTTAGGTGACATTCTCTTGTGGTTTTTACGCATCCACTTAAGATAGTTAATGTATTGCTTCTTCGCTACTTTTGCTTCAGCTATTCTTGCTGCAACATCTACAGTGTTAGTTATCATAGGAATTCCTTCCGCTAACTGTTCGAATACAAATCCAGTATCCTCAGCCATAACACCTCTTGCGAAGTCAGTAGTTATTTTCTTACCTTTATAATGAATAGTATTACCACCCTCAGTCTCTACTAAAGTAAAGTCTGTAGCTTTAATACCGTGTGCATTAATCATTGGCTGCACTACATTTTTATAAAATCCTGGTGTGTTTTGATATAAGTTAGTAGAAGTTGCACCTACTAAAGTATTTATAAGGTCCGCTAAAGCAGCTCCCCTTTCTTTAACAGGTAACTTATTTAATGTATCATTAATATATGCTTCAACACCTTGCTTTCTAGCAATATCTTTATTACCCTCGTTTCTTTTACCTAACGAAGAATCTTCAGCTTTTACCCCTAATATACCATTAACTGAATTGTTAACTTGACCTAATGTATTATCTACAAATGCATCGAAGTTAGCGAAGTCTTTATCTTTAAACGCTCTAGAATAGTTTTTTAAACTATCTGCCCAGCCGTCTTCATTTACTTGCATATCCGTATACATAGCGTATGCTTCCTTCATCTCTTCGTATAACTCAGTATACTTTGGACTAGTAATTTTTCCAGATACAACATCAGTTCTGATATCGTTATTTTCTAAACCAGCTAGGTAGTTAGTCATGTCAATTCTAGGCCCATCAAACCAGCTAAACCCAGTTTTATTAACCTTAGATTGTTTTATACCACCTCTTTCAAGATCTTTAAGTGTTTCAGCAATACCTTTGTCCGTAAGAACAGCAGCCATACCTTCTCTAATAATAAGCTTTTGCTCATTAGCAACTTTTATTTCTGCAGGTGTCATCTCTGAAGTTAACTGAACTTTTCTAGTTAATTCATCAAATATTGCTCCTTCTCTATTATTTAATTGCTCAGCAAATAATTCTATACCGATCTCAGCTGAATATTGTGATGCTAATGCTTTTAACTTAACTTTGTTAGGTTTTGATCTACCAGCACCATCTTTATAATATGTTTCAATAAATTCACCATCACTAATTAAACTAGCAGCATCAGGTGCTTTTCTATATTTATAATGACCTGCAGTAGTTCCTGTCTCAGCCATTTTATCTCTATCCATATCTGGATGTCTTGCAGGGTAAGGCTTACCATCATCCATTAAGTACTCATATTGCACTTTACCATTGATAGTAATTTTCTCTCTGCTTTTCCATACACCCTTAAACTTCTGTTGCACTACTCTTTTAAACAAAGGACTTCTTTGTAAGTCATTTCTTTGTGAGTTTTCAATAAATGCAGCTTTAGTGTCACGCAAGAAGTTATCTATTCCAAGATCTTCTATGTAACTTAACATTGCACCACCACCTTTTTCATCATTCTTAACACCTTGACGAGTAGCCTTAATAAAACCATCTATCTTCTCGTTTCTAGTTTTAGCTTTTCCGAATAAAGAGATTGCAGCACTAATATTTTTAACAACTTTGTTTTCAATGTCAGCCTTCAATTCAGGTGACTCATCTAATTTAATTGCTTCTTTTAATTGTGGTCCTCTACCTTCTGCTTTTGCTTCAGTACTTTCTCTACCTTCTAAATTAATTGTGTCTTCAGCAGTATTCTCTGAAGTTACATTGTTTATCTCAGTAACATCTGCGGTAAATCCTCCTTCATCTTTAGCTAGCCCAATTCCGAACTTACCTAAAGCTGTATTAATATAGTTAGGAAGATACTTATTAATGTATCCTTCTAAGCTTACTTCGTTTTTACCATCTTTTGTTAGCTTACCTTTCTTATAAGAATTTACTAAACCTGGGATACCTTGGTTAGCTGTCATTACTTCTGCAATAACATCTTCAATGTTAACATCGTAACCTGGTAAATTTCTATACTTCCCAGCTAACTTTTTAATCTGGTTTTCCCATTCCATACCGATTAAAAATCCTCCCGTATGTAAGTCATCTTTGTACTCGTTATATAAATCGTTAGTTCTTTGGTAAAGATCCTTCTCGTTAAGCTTAGACTGCTTCATTCCACGCCCTTTAGGCGCAGATATTGTGTACTTGTACATGTTTTCAGTATAAGCTCTATCTACATCTACTCTCCAGCCCATATCGTCAGCTACTCTATTTGCAATAGCAGTATAAGTAGAAGTTCTACCATCTCTGTCTGCAGTAAAAGTAATTGCGTCATAACCTTCTCGCTTAATAACCTCTTTAGTAGCGTTAACTACAATACCAAATACTTTAATAGAATTAGGTAATTTGCTTAATAAACTTCTTCTAGGTGTACCATCAGTAATATTATTAAAAGTAAGCTCGCCACCTTTTTTAATACCTCTTAGATTTGAGCCTGCATCAATATCTTCAGTGATTAACATGTTAAACTTCTGATCACCTACAGTGAAATTAGAAGATGTTAAGTAATCTCCCATAAATTCTTCATTCTTCTTCGTCCACTTCAATTTAGCAGAAGCGTCTAAAGATTGCTTTATTCCACTACCAGGTTTTGTTAATACAAATACCTTATCTCCTTTAGGTATGTAGCTAGCTCTTTCAGTTAAAACTTTTGCTTCAAAGTTTAATCCCATCTTCTTAGCCATCGTTGCACCCATCAAAGTGTATAAACGTTGTCTATTACCTTCAGGTACTGCAGAGAAAATTACTTGTTCAGCTCCTATCTCATCTAGCTTCGCTTTCATGTTATTTATAACTGTTCCAAAAACCATTAAACCTTCTCCGCTGTTAGTCATATCAAACTCAGTGTTCTGATCTTCAAAAGCAATTGTGTATACCGGTTTATTAGGATCTAATCCTAATTCAGGGTTGTTTTGAATCAATTGTTTGTTACCACCTGTTTCAATAGAAAGTGCTATTGTATTTTCACCTACCTGCTCTGGCGTTGTAGTAAATGATCCAGTAGTATCTTCTTCCCAAGTAAATGATGCTTCATTAGAATCTAATGATTGCTTCATACCACCAGGGTTTAATACGTTTTTAATAGCAGCTCCTGTTCTTTGTGCTAAGTTTTTCTTACCACCTTTCATTAATCTTTTAGTAGCTCTACTTAACTTCCCTCTTTGAAATTCTCTGTTGTAATCCTTGATGAATTGCATAACGCCATCACCTTCTAAGTTTACATTTGTAACTCCCATATCAAGCATCGATCTTCTTATAAGTTCTTTAACACCACCAAAGAATCCTTTTGATTCTTCAGTAATTTTAATTTCCCCTTTTTCGATAGCTTCAGAAAGTACAGTGATTAACTCTTCTGCTTGCATGCTTTTAGACTTGTCTGCATATGCATCCATTCTTTCAGCTAAATAAGATCTTCCTGTTACTGGATTCTTCTTACCACCGATAAGTCCTGCTTCACTAAGTTTTTTGATTGTTTCTTTAACAGCTCCTCCCATTTTCAATGCAAGTTTCGGATCTGCTTTTAATACTCGGTTGAGTACCTTATGTAAGAATTCGTGTTGACCTGTAGTAGTCAATCCTGCCTTTTTAGACAGAGACTCATTAATAACAATGTATTCTATACCATCAACTTCCCAGAACAAACCTGCAGATTCTTTTGCAAATGTGTCTAGTTCATCGCTAGTATATAATTCACCTTTTTCGTTTCTAGCACCTTCAATTGCTTTACGTACTTGAGTTTGGTTATCGAATGAATTGATTTTAAGATTAGGTAAGTTTTTAGATAGCTTTCGCGCTAAACTTACGTCAGACCTAAGTTGTGATAAATCAACGTTAGCTTTTAAGTCAGCTATATCGTTTGATAATTTGTTATGTCTTGCTTGAAGTTTTCTTTTTGTTTGGTAACCTTCCATTTTAGTAATGTCACCCCTAGTTACAGCAGCATCAACCTCAGCCGCGTCAGCAGCAATTGCATCCATTTCTTTAGCAATTCCTCTTAGTTGCTTGTTTTCAGCATCTGTAAGATGATCGAAGATTGTGTTGTTCTCTTGTACAACGCTTTTAATCCTGTTTTCTACAGCTTTTATATCAGCGTCAAGTAATTTTACTTCAACTTTATTTTTGGCCTTTACAGCTCGCATACGGGCTTCTTTAAGTTTAGCGATATCGTTGATACCTTCAACTATTGCCTTGTGTCCTTTAGGGTCTGAACGTAATGCTCTCTGCACATATCTTTTTGCAGCAGATGGCGCGGTAGAAACCCCAGATCCAAATGCACCTTGTAAGTATTGTTCTAAACCATCTTGAGAAAACATATTTTTAGCAGCGAGCTTAACAGAAGCATCCATAGATTTACCTTCTGCAAGTGAAGTGTTCATAGTTTCTAAACCACCCTGTATCCATTCTGTACCACCTTCTTTATTAGCGGTTAGCATCCACCCTAACTGGTTTTTGGCGATTCCCATAAAAGAACCACCTAGTTTTGAGCCACCTGCTATATATTTTGATATACCTTTGAAACCTACTGCTTCAAATGCCAATGCACCTGCACCTAATGATAATGGCACAGCGAATTCAGTATCATCCGCTGCAATCATTGCTGCGATAGGATCATCTGAATCGGCATACTTAGTCATTGCCTTAGTAGTATTGTAGTCTACCCACATTGGTGTAATAACCTGTGGAGCTAAAGAAGTACCACCAGTCATAGCGGCTGGAATCATAGTAGCAGCTAAACTTGAAACTGCGTTAAAAACCCCTGTTGCCATTTCTAAACCGTCACCTTCTTTATATCCTTGGGTAATAGATCCAGTCTCAAAAGTACCTTCGTTTAATTTTTTTATTTCTTTTAATTTGTTCCCAACAAATTGATCAGCTAACTTTCCTAGTTGTACTGGTTTACCATTTCGGTATACTTGTATAGGTTTGTCAGCTCCTCTATTTAACCTTTGTAATTCCTGGTATCTTTTTCTGTCTGAACTAAAAGAAACTAATTCCTCAGTAACAGGATCCATTAATTCATATGTATCGAAAAAAGATGCATCGCCAGTCATAACATCGGCTAAACCGCCCCCTCCGTCGGATTCGTTAACACCTGCAACTATTAATGCTTTAGTACCTTCCCATGCTGCTTCCATCTGGATTGGGATATTTCCCATAGACCCCATCACTTTATTTAATGCGTCAGCAGTCTTATCTTCTTCTTGCTCTGGTATTCCTTCNTCAAGATCAGCAACGTAGTCCTCAAATCCTTTACCTATTTTTATACTAGCAGTTTCTGCGATTCTTGCATCTAAGTCGTTACCGTATAAAGCATTAAGCGCTTCAGTTTTTTGAAATGATCTTTCTTTTTCTTTTTGTAACTTAATCTCTAACTCTTGAGCAACCTCTTCATCAGTTTTAGTTATATATACATTACCCTCTGGAGATACCAATTCTCCATTTTCCATAGGTAATCCCGTAAAATTTGCGGCCAAGTTCTCGGGAACTTCCTCGGCCTGTTGCTTTTCCAAGAATTCTCCTTCTGCTATTTCTTCGTCCGAAATTTCAATACCTTCTTCAGCATTCCAATTAGGGTCTTTATCGCTAAACGTGTAAATGAAATCATCATAATTCATTTTAGTAAGCTGCTTTGCTTGTAAAGCTTTGTGAAAGTCAACGCTCCATCCTGGCTCGTCCCATCCTAAACGGAATTCAGCATAAGTGATAGAGATGTGNCCCTCTTCTTTTAGTTTGTTGTAAAGTTGTCTTGGATTTGCTGGCATAATATTTATTTTAATTTGTTTTGTTGTCTACGTTATTCATCAACTCTAAGAAGTATTTGTCAAGTCCGTATTTACTTGGTGTTTCCTTTTTTGGATGTTTCATTTTCCATTCAGCATCTGCTTGCTCTTTTCCTATCTTAGCACTACCTTTAATCGCTTCTGTCCATGTGGTAATCATTGTTTTAACTAACTCATCGTACCTTTCAGGATTTGTAATTAAATCTTCGTCTAATCCTAAGTCGCTGTCTGCAGCAAGTGACATAACGCCTGATCTTCCTGCTCCTTTTATTATTTGCTCAACTTGTACTTTCAAGTTTTCTGCTAAAGGTCCATCTATTACTTGCGCGTTTTTATAGTACTGAGCGTTTAGCTGTGTAAGTGCCATAGGAATTTCAGAATTCTGAGCTTGCCATTTTGGTAAATCATCAAAGCTTTTACCATTAAAACTTAATTGACCGTCGGCTCCTATAGATAGCTTAGAAGCATCTGTGTAAACATCGGCTAATTCATTAACATCTTCTGGTTTTGTAGCGTTAGAAATTACCCCCTCATTTACAGCATCCATGTAATTTGTTTTATCTTCTAACAAAGTTGAAAACTGATCATTTAATCTGCTTACAGACTGAGTTATTCTATTCATGTTATTTACATTAGCTAGATACTCATCACTCTGTGGGTCTAAATCTTTTAATGCTCTTGCACTAACTGCATACTCTGCTCTCTGATCTTTTAACCAGCCACCTACTTGTTCTTGTGCATAAGCAGGAACTTTTGGAAGTTGTGCGTGTGACGGCATTTTTTCCATATAAGAAGTTATTTTAGCAATACCCTCGTCCCTTTTGTCTCGACGCGCTTTAAGTGCTTCTTCAGCCTTACCAACCCATTTTCCGAAACTTGCTTCAAATTCGGCCCCTACATCAACAAATCCTTTAGATTTACCGATTTCTTTAGCCATCTGTATTAATTGTGCGTTTGCCATATCTTTTATTTCTTAAATCCTCCACCAGCAGCAATTGATAATGCTCCTCCTGCTATATCACCTAATCCTCCTATTAATGCTCCTTTTGCATCTGCTCTTGCTTGGTTTGCAGCGGCTAATCTTTGGCCACTCATTCCTAGTAGAGTTGATTGTATTTCATTTTGCTCAGCTCTTTCTTGATATGCCCCTTCTATTTCTGCTTGCTGTATTCTACCAGCTTCAGCTTGTTGTAGTTGTTGGTTAGCTCTTTCTTGCTGCCCAATTGAAACTGCAGATGCTGCTAAGTTTCTAGATTGTTGATTTGCCATTGCTTGTGCAAGTGCAGCAATACCACTTCCACCAGAGGCTTGTCTATTTTGATTAAGTGTATTACTTAAACTTTGTTGCTGTTGTTCTCCTAAGAATCGTGCCTCTTGTTGGTTTACAGTTAGATCTTCGTAAACATTTTGTTGGCCTAGCATTAAATTCGAAGTGTCTCTATTACTATACTCCGTTTTTAACTTATTAAATTCTTTTTTCGCTCTTCGTTGCTCACGTCTTCGTGCTCCTCCACCAAATAAGCTACCTACAGTCTTAACAAGACCAGTGGCTACTCCAGCTACCCCGCTTGCTACACCTAAGCCAGGAATTGCATCTCCTGTAAACTTACTCGCTAAATTTTTAAATATACTCATATTATTCGTTGTTTACTATATTAATATCACACTAATTACTTACTTTTTAACTACTTGGGAACATCTCTGTACTCACTGCAAACAATTCTTTCTTTGCAGATCCTGTTACTTCCATCGTTACTTCGGCATAATACCCTAAAAGCCCTGATAAATTTATCTCAGCATCTTTTACAAAGAATATAAAGTCACCTAATGCAGGTCGAGGTGTACCAGGCTCAATATCACATATAAGTGCGTTTACACCTGTTGCTGTTACTGCTCCTATTTGATACACTTTATCAGTAGTTGCACTCTTATAAAAAACTACATCTCCTACTGCCAATGAAACATTGACGTTTCCGTTAAATGCTAATGTTATTGAATCCATATTATGCTACTGTTATATCTGTTATATCCCAATCTGACCCTGTTACTCCATACACATATATTAGTATAGACTCTGTCCCTCCTGATGGTTTTGTATATGATAACACTACGTTACCATCTGCTGAATCAATTCCAGCTGCTGTTTGTATTCCGGATTGTCCGTTCCAATTTGCTTGTGTTGTTCTCACGTCACCAGTAGTAGCTACATCACCTCCTGAGTAAGAAGCATCGACTGAAGGTTTTGTTACATTCCATGAATCATCTTGTCCGTAGAAAGTACCATTACCGCCTGTGCCAACCCATCCGAATTGGTATAACGTTTGTGTTGTTGCTAAATTTGCTAAAGCAGCTGTTCTATTTGAATCTGTAAGATCATCACCTACAAATAAAGAATCTGCTACAACCGTTCCGTTGTATATTAATTGTATTCTTCCTGGCGCAGTACCTGAATCAAAAGTTACATCTATAGTAGAAGCGGATGCTCCCATATCTGCGTTAACTCTATATAGTCCCATACCTCCACTTGGTGTAAGCGAAGCAGTACTATTACCAACAATTGTAATAGCAACTGAACTTACATTACTATCATTTAACCCGTCCGTCACCTTATATGTAAAACCATCTGGGTTGTTATTATCTGCAGTATGTGTATACACAAATGTAAACCCAACTACTTCAACTGTACCATTAACCGGCTGTGTAACAATAATTGGTGTCATAGCGTCTCCGTCTGCATCTGTTGAGCTACCAGTTAAGTTAATCGTAACTGCTCCCTCAGACACAACAGTAGTTGTTAAGTCTGTAGTAACAGGCGACGCATTTATAGTTGAGGTTAAAGAAATTAATGAACTTACATTAGCTGTACCAAATTCAGTTATATTTCCAGTTGCGGTAACATATAATTCTTTTGTTCCGTTACCTTCGATCTGTATTCCTTTACCAAATATTATTTCAGTACCATTATTAGTAGACTTATCAATGTTAGTTACATCGGATGCCCACTCTGGTGATACTTGTAAAGCGATATCTGCACCATCATCTTTAGTGATTTTGAACACAGCCCGTATTTCAGTGTTAAATAAATCTGCATCTAACACGTAGCCACTAGGACCAGAAACAGAAGTTACTCCACCAGGTGTGATTGTATATCCCGGTATAGGATCGATATCTATATCAAAACTTATATCTGCTACTATATTTATTCTTAGGGGATTTGGTTGTACAAATGAAGGATCGATGTCTCCCGATAATGTAATATCATAGAAATCTGTGGCGAGTGCACCAGTCATAGGTATTACTATTTTTGTATACCCGTTAGCGGCGATTGCTTGATCAGTAACTACATTAGTTGCTGCTGCTCCGTTCTTTGCTATATCTACTGTAACATCTGCGCCTACGTCACCAAATACTTGTAAAAGTAATTGCTTATCACCAGGTGATGTGCTATACACACCTGCACTAGTTAAGCTACCAAATTCTGAAGGTAGTTGATATGAATAGTAATTATCAGCAGGTACAAATATTCCTACCGCATCTCCTGATACTCTAATTAAATCTCCTGAAACATCTCCAGCTGCTCCTCTATTATATATAATATTGAAGTAATACGAAATAATTTTACCACCTGATTCTATTGTAGACGTATTGAATATGCTATAATCACTAGGTACTTGACATGCGGAAAAAGATAGTAAAGGCACTTCCTCGAAGTGATAACCTGTATCTGCATTTACTTGAATAGCGATTATATCGTTGTCTCCCTCCTCAGACACTACAGTGTATGCTGTAGAAGTAGAGTCAGGGTTAAGATTATCTCCGTTAATTTCATAAGTACCAGCGGTAGTAGAATTAATCGAAGTTGCTACTCCATCAATATCTATAGGTAAACTTACGTTTCCAATAGGCATAACAAATGATGCTGCAAAAGTAACCACACACTCTATAGTAGTAGGTGAAGAGTTTGCAAACACAACACTGTCAATTTCAGAAGGTANNGCGTCTCCTATACTAAAGTCGCTTGAATTTACGAGATAACCTTCATCAGCTGTAATAGTCAATGTAACTGTAGGAGTAACACCGTCTACCTGCGCTCCCGCAAGAGCACTAGTAGTTGATGATGTTATTGTATAATTTAACATGTAGTAGTTTTTAAAGTTGGAAATCGTCCCTGAACATTTCTTTTACTTCCTCCATAAGCCCGTGGGATACGCTTTGAGAATCTAATTGTGGAACTATTTGTTCGTAAACTAGTTTGAATATAAACTTATAATGTCTAATTAAATTACGGTAGTCAGACAATGTTTTATTATCTGTTTCTTTACGTATCATACACTCGTCGTACTTAGCTCTTACTATATCATAACTGTCTTTCATTTCAATTAGTTCCTCACGCAAGAATGATATCTCGCGATCGTCACCATCTTGATCAGCTTTAATACGAGCAACCTCTATTGTAGAATCACTCGTATTTTTATTTGTATAATATGTAATTAAGCCCGATAATAGTGCTGAGCCAACAGCCCAAAGGGGGGAAATTCCTGCTAATAGATTATCCATACCGTAATTCGTGTTTATTTGTTTAGAACATTAATCTTTTTTTTAGTTTTTTGGGTGAGTTTTATATTTATAGTATCACCCGAAAATACCGATTTTTAATGATCAGAAGGATCATCAAATACCGTAATTGTAAATTCCGTTGCTTCTGTGTCTCCTGCGATACCAGTTAACGCGCCAATCCCTTGAACATTAAATTCTTTTGAATCTAAGTTACCGGATTGTTGGTTGTTATCCCATAAAGTACTCACACCTTTTATATAGTTAAAGTGTTTTCCTTCTTTTGTTTCCCAAGCTGTAACCTTACCTGATTGTGCTTCTGTTTCTATTGCTGAAGCTAACCACCCAGCATCTCCTTCGTATGCAAGTGTTTTAAACTTTTTAACTACAGAAGGTGCATCGTTATATACAAAAGTAATAGAAGACTTTGCTGTTGCATTACCGTACCAGGAATTCCTGTTTAATACGTCAGAATGCTTCCATAACTTACCCGCTACTGATGTATAATAAGTATTGTTTATTGTAAGCGCAGCTTCCGGGTTTATTCCCCACCGAGAAGTCCATCCTTTAGACATTTCACTATACTGAAGTGTTTCACCACCAATCGTAAGATTATACTTTTCGGTATCATCATCGTAACTTCCCTGCATCACAGTATTGTTTTTAAACAACTGTTCTAGCTCTGTGCTAATTCCAGCTACTATTGGCGATATACCATCTCTCGATAATCTAATTACAACACCTCTTCTTTTATCTGTAAAGTAAATTCTAAAACCGTAGCTTGCAAAGCTTTCAGGATTTGTAGATATTCCGAATTCTCCTGCGTATGGTCTAACAGATCCTAATACACTATCGCTCAATGCAACATTTAAAGATCCATCTGCATTATATAGAGCATCCTTATTNGCAAGCACTTGTAATATTTTATCTTCACANAATACAATTAAATCAGTGTCTCTTGCACATAACTTTTGAATTGATCCATGTAATGGACTTACCTCTTTAGTTATTTTTTCTGCTATAGTAAAC
>JGI20152J14361_10001573_pt1 | contig 14738 bp, 16 predicted proteins | sample COG_02_FD_14361 | JGI IMG/M metagenome (IMG submission 14361)
GTCTTTAGATTTAGCAAAATGTTCAAGTTTCTCAAATGACTCCCAATATTGAATTGAAATAATATTTCGACCAAACCATGTCTCACCACCAAGATAACCTAACGATTGATTTTTTATTAATTCTTTAATCATTTTTGGGAAACTTAAAAAAATAGGAAACCATTTATGTATTTTCCAAAAATAATTTATTCTCATTCCTATTAAAAAAACGACAAAACCGTTATCTTTTTTTGCTGTAACTCTGTCATTAATAATTTTCTTCATATTTTCATTCTAACTAATTTCTATAATCATTGGTGTAGTTCTAACTGAATACTCTCTACTTCGTTGAATACGTTTGTTGTATTTGTATCTCGTCATTAAAACTAGTTGTTTAGTATATTTTTTACCTGTTGGTGTTTTAATATTTAGAGAATTGAAGTGGTCAGCGATTTGTTTGTCAGTTAAACCCTTTTTCTTGAGTTTAAATATTTTTTGAATTTGCTCGTTTCGATAACCAATGAGTGAAAACTGTGAAAGTGCTTTGGTGGTAATGCTTGCGGTGAATTTTATCTGAATTTCTTTGAATTCAGAATATGTCAAACCAAATCTACTCCACTGTGACTGACTTTGCTAAATTCCTTGGTTTATCTACGTCAGTTTTCTTAATTAACGCAACGTGATAAGCAAGTAGCTGCACTGGGATAGCATGCACTATTGGTGAAAGTACACCGGTATGTCTTGGGGTCCGTATTACTTTTATATCTTCCTGTTGATGAAAATGACTGTCTCCGTCAGCAAATACATATAATATTCCTCCTCGCGCTTTTACTTCTTGCATATTAGATTTTACTTTCTCTAATAAGGAGTCGTTCGGGGCAATCACCACAACTGGCATGTCTTTATCCACCAATGCAAGCGGCCCATGTTTTAATTCTCCTGCTGGGTAAGCTTCAGCATGAATATATGATATTTCTTTTAACTTTAGCGCTCCTTCTAATGCTATAGGATAGTGAATGCCCCTTCCTAAAAATAAAGCATTATTTTTCTCTGCAAACTGTTTTGACCACTCTTTTATTTGTGGCTCTAGGTTTAATGCATGTTGAATGTTTCCAGATAATAATCTTAATTCTGACAGATACTCTTTTTCCTGTTTTTTTGTAATACGATTATTAATCTTTCCTAGTATTATTGTTAGGACAAACAATGATGCAAGTTGAGTTGTAAATGCTTTAGTGGAAGCGACCCCAATCTCCATTCCTGCCCTAGTATAGAGTACTAATTGAGACTCTCTGACAATAGCACTATCCTGAACATTGCATATTGTCAGCGTTTTTTTATGCCCCATTACTTTTGCATGTTTTAATGACTCAATTGTATCTAACGTTTCCCCTGATTGAGATATAGTAATTACCAACTGATTTACATTGGGTACTGAAGACCTATAACGGTATTCACTAGCAATTTCAACGTTGACAGGAATTTTTGCAATGCTTTCAATCCAATATTTTGCTGTAAGACCTGCATAGTAGCTAGTACCTGCAGCTAATATTAGAATACTGTTTACGTCAGCTAGAGTTTTCTTTGCATTTTTTCCTAAAAGCTCTATCTCAAAAGCATTATTATCAATAACTGCCTCAATAGTATCTCCGAGCGCTTTTGGTTGTTCATAAATTTCTTTCTGCATGAAATGATCATAAGGGCCAAGGTCCATGCTTCCTTCATCTAATGAACTTTTATGTAGCTTTCGTTTAGTTGGCTTTAACGATTTATCATATATTTCTAATCCTTCAACTGTTAGGTTAGCTATATCGCCATCTTCTAAATAAATAATATTTTTTGTTGAGGCAATAATTGCAGAAGCATCTGATGCAATGAAATTTTCTTTTTTTCCAACACCAATTAATAAGGGGCAGCCTTTCCTTGCACAAATTAATTGATCTTTTTTATCAACGGCAATTACTGCTATTGCAAACGCCCCATCTAGATCTTTTATTGCCAAAAAAGTAGCTTTAAGCAAATCCTTTGTATCTTCATAATAATAATGAATAAGGTGTGCTATCACCTCTGTATCTGTTTCAGAAGTAAACTCATAACCATATTTTTTTAATCGTTCACTTTGGGCTTCATGATTTTCAATGATGCCGTTATGAACAACTGCGATTTTATTTCTAGATATATGGGGATGGGCATTACTTTCCGTGACTCCCCCATGAGTTGCCCATCTTGTATGTCCTATTCCTAGCAGACCACTAAGGTTTTGATTTTTTAATTTATCTCTAATCGCTGAAACTCTACCTGTCGAACGAACTCTAGTAATTTTATCAGAAAGCAAAGCTATGCCAGCTGAATCGTAGCCACGGTACTCTAATCGTTCTAGCCCATTAACTAAAAAGTCGCTAACATTCTTGTGTGATATTGCCCCTACAATTCCACACATATTATTTCTTCTCTGGCTTATGCCAGCCAAAAATAGTCTTTTGTTGGGATCTTGAAAGTGTTAATTGATCTTCAGGAGCGTTCTTGGTTATAGTAGAGCCTGCTCCTATGGTTGCCCCTTTACCGACTATTACTGGAGCAATTAACTGCGAGCTCGACCCTATAAATACGTTATCTTCAATTATAGTTTTATGTTTTTTTACTCCATCATAGTTGCAAGTAATTGTTCCTGCTCCAATATTAACATTTTGGCCTATCTCACTATCACCAATGTAACTAAGATGATTAATTTTTGATCCTTGGTTAACGGAAGAGTTTTTAATTTCAACAAAATTACCAATATGTACGTTATTTGCCAGTGATGTTCCAGGTCTTAACCTTGCGTATGGCCCAATACGACTTGATGACCCAACTATACTTGAATCAATATGTGAATAAGCTTCAACAATTGTTCCGTCTTTAATTTCACAATCTTTTAAAACGCAATAGGGTTTTAAATGAACATTCGCGCCTAACGTCACGGACCCCTCAAAAATACAACCAACATCAATTGTTACATCCGTACCGCATTTCAACTCTCCCCTTATATCAATTCGGCTAGGGTCAAGAAGGGTTACTCCTTGGCTCATTAATAACTTTGCTTTACTCATTTGTAACCCCCTCTCTATCTCTGCCAAATCTTCTTTTGAGTTTACTCCAAATACCGATATCTCTTTTTGGGCTAACTGTGAATGAACAGGCAACCCGTCTTTAACAGCAAATTCTACTATATCCGTAAGATAATATTCATTTTGAGAATTGTTATTTGTAATTTGTCCAAGCCAGGCAATTAAATTTTTTGTGTTGCAGGCTATTATTCCTGTATTAATTTCTGTAATTTTTTTTTCTTCTTTGTTGCAATCTTTCTCTTCTACTATTTTTATAATTTCTTCCTTGTGTCTTACAATTCTCCCATAACCTTCAGGCTTAGTTTTATTACAAGTTAGAATAGCCAGACCTTCGTCTACTTTGTTGAGTAATTGCTGCAGATCTAATGCATCAATTAATGGAACATCCCCGTATAGTATTAACGTTTTATCTGCAGAAAGGTGCGATGTTGATTGCAGCACAGCATGTCCAGTGCCTAATTGTTTCTCTTGAAGGCACCATGAAATATTATGGTTAGTAATTGATTTTTTTACGAGATCGGTTTTATACCCAGTAATTATAGTTGTTGTTTCTGGATTTAATCGTTGGGAGGTTTCTAATACATGCTGCAAAAGAGGTTTATTAGCTAACGAGTGAATAACTTTCGGCAGCTCCGAATGCATTCGAGTGCCTTTACCTGCAGCAAGAATAACTACATTCAATGACATGGTAATCCTCAGCTAAATAATTAGTATAAACAAAAAAAGCAGCTTAAAGCTGCTTTTTATAAAGGCAAAAAAACTAATGCTTAATCTTTCTTAATTTTTCAATTGCTTGTATCTGTGCCATTGCTTCGGCAAGTTCTGCTTGTGCCTTAGCATAGTCTATGTCAGATTTTTTATTTTTCATTGCTTCTTCTGCGGCTTTTTTAGCTGCAGCAGCTTTATTTTCGTCCAAATCTTTAGCCCTGATTGCAGTGTCAGATAACACAGTAATAATGCCAGGCTGAACTTCTAAAATCCCGCCTGAAACATAAATCAGGTGTTCTTCTTTTTTATCAGCCAACTTGATTTTTAACGAGCCTGATTTTAATGTAGTGATCATAGGTGCATGGTTAGGATAAATACCTACCTCTCCCATCTTTGCAGGGGCAACAACAAACTCTGCTTCGCCAGAGAATATTGACTCTTCCGCACTTACTACATCGATTTGAACCGTATTAGCCATATTTACCTTAATTTATTAAATTGTTTTAGCTTTTTCAACCGCTTCTTCAATGCTTCCAACCATATAAAATGCTTGCTCAGGAAGATCGTCGTACTCACCATCAACAATTGCTTTAAATCCTTTGATGGTATCTTTTAGTGATACATACTTTCCTGGCGAACCTGTGAACACTTCAGCAACATGAAAAGGTTGTGATAAAAATCTTTGTATTCTTCGAGCTCTTCCAACGGCCAACTTATCTTCAGGTGATAATTCATCCATTCCCAGAATAGCAATAATATCTCTCAGCTCTTTATATCTTTGCAGCGTTGACTGAACTGCACGAGCTACAGAATAATGCTCTTCACCAACGACCTGAGGGTCCAACTGTCTAGATGTGGAATCTAAAGGATCTACTGCTGGATAAATACCGAGTGATGCAATATCTCTTGATAATACTACCGTAGAATCCAAATGCTGGAATGTTGTAGCTGGAGAAGGATCTGTTAAATCATCTGCAGGAACATAAACTGCTTGGATAGAGGTAATTGAGCCAGTTTTGGTTGAAGTAATTCGCTCCTGTAACCTTCCCATTTCATCAGCTAACGTTGGTTGATATCCAACTGCTGAAGGCATACGTCCCAATAATGCAGAAACCTCAGTTCCGGCTAATGTATATCGATAAATGTTATCAACAAAAAATAGGACATCACGACCTTCATCTCGGAATTTTTCGGCCATAGTCAGGCCGGATAATGCAACTCTTAGACGGTTTCCGGGAGGCTCGTTCATCTGACCAAAAACCATTGCCACCTTAGACTCTTTCATATTTTTTAATTGAATAACTCCGGCTTCTGCCATTTCGTGATAAAAGTCATTACCTTCACGCGTTCTTTCACCAACTCCGGCAAACACCGAAAGCCCTGAATGCTGCTTAGCAATATTATTAATAAGCTCAAGCATATTAACCGTTTTCCCCACACCAGCTCCGCCAAACAAACCAACTTTTCCGCCTTTTGCAAAAGGGCACATAAGATCAATGACTTTAATACCTGTCTCAAGCAGCTCAATGGACGGGGACAAATCATTAAATGCTGGGGCTTTCTGATGAATAGAACGAAATTCTTTTGAATCAATCTCACCAACCTCATCAATCGGGCGTCCTAACACATCCATAATTCTTCCAAGCGTTCCTTCACCTACAGGTACCTGAATAGGCGCTCCTGTAGAGCTAAACTGAGTACCTCTTGATAGTCCGTCTGATGAACCCATTGCAATCGTTCTAACAATACCATCTCCTAATTGCTGCTGAACTTCAAGAGTCAAGCCTGCTTCTGCAGTAGAATCCTTATCATCAATGATTAGCGCATCGTATACTTTTGGTAATTGGTCTCTTGGAAACTCAACATCCACAACAGCCCCGATACATTGAACTACTTTTCCGATTTGTTTAGCACTCATTATTTATCCTTACTCGTCATTATGTATATTAATTAAAAAAAATTTACGATACAGCTGCCGCGCCACCAACAATTTCCGATATTTCCTTAGTAATAGCTGCTTGTCTTGCTTTGTTATAAACCAGTTTAAGGTCATCAATCACTGTGTTGGCGTTATCAGATGCAGATTTCATTGCCACCATTCTGGCTGACTGTTCCGATGCCATATTTTCTGTGACTGCATGGTATATGTATGACTCAATATAGCGTGATAAAAGCTCATCAATAACTGTCTTAGAATCAGGTTCATATAAATAATCCCAAGAACTATCTGGGCTACCAAGCTTTTCGCCTTTTAATGGAAGAACTTGATCCATAATGGGCTCTTGCTTCATCGTGTTGATAAATTTTGTATAGCATATGAATAGTTGATCAATTTCACCTGCGACATAAGCATCTAACATAACTTTTATCGACCCCAAAAGACTGTCAAGTTCAGGCTGGTCTCCGAGACCCGCAATATTTGACTTTAAATTAGCACCCATTCTTGTCATAAACCCAAGACCTTTATTTCCTATAGTACTAACTTGAATTTTTTTTCCTTCTTTTTCCCATGTCTTCATTTGCGTAATCGAAGCTCTTAGCACGTTTGTGTTTAGTCCTCCGCACAAACCCTTATCTGATGTAACAACTATGAGGCCAATACTTTTTACTTGGTCCCTTGATATCAAAAAAGGGTGCCTGTATTCTGATTGAGCGTGTGATAAATGAGCTGCAATTTGACGAATTTTTTCGGCATACGGTCTAGCAGATGACATTCTTTCTTGTGCTTTACGCATTTTAGATGCCGCTACCATTTCCATCGCTTTTGTGATCTTTCGAGTGTTTTCTACACTTTTGATCTTAGTTCGTATTTCCTTGCTGCCTGCCATTTAATATTCCTATTTAATAAGCATTTGAAGCTTTAAAGTCTTCAATTGCTTTAGTAAGTTTTTTCTCATCATCATCTGATAGAGCTAATGACTTTTCAATGCTATCAACCACTGCTTTATATTTTGAAGCAACAAAACCATGCAATGCATTTTCAAAAGATAATACCTTGTCGGTTGGCACATCATCTAAATAGCCATTGTTAGCTGCAAACAATGTTATAGCCATGTTCGACACTGTTAATGGGGCATATTGTGCTTGCTTCATTAATTCAGTAAACATTTTTCCTCTTTCTAATTGCTTTCTTGTAGCCTCATCTAAGTCAGAAGCAAACTGAGCAAATGCTGCTAATTCTCTGTATTGTGCCAGGGCTAAACGAACGCCTCCACCAAGCTTCTTGATTACTTTAGTTTGTGCTGCTCCACCAACCCTAGAGACAGAAATACCAGCGTTGATTGCCGGTCTTACACCTGCATTAAATAAATCACTTTCCAAGAAAATTTGTCCATCAGTAATAGAGATAACATTTGTAGGAACAAAAGCCGATACGTCACCAGCTGCTGTCTCAATAATAGGAAGTGCAGTCAATGACCCTGTTTTTCCTTTTACTTTTCCTTTAGTAAAGTTTTCTACATACTCCTCATTGACTCGAGCAGCTCGCTCCAATAGCCTTGAATGAATATAAAAAACATCCCCAGGATATGCTTCGCGGCCTGGAGGCCTTCTTAATAAGAGAGAAATCTGGCGGTAGGCAATTGCTTGTTTTGTTAAATCATCATAAACGATTAAAGCATCTTCTCCGCGGTCGCGGAAATACTCACCCATTGTACATCCGGCATAAGGTGCTAAGAATTGAAGTGCTGCAGAGTCCGAGGCGGAAGCAGATACTACAGTGGTGTATTCCATAGCGCCATTTTCTTCAAGTTTTCTGACCACATTCATAATTGTTGATGCTTTTTGACCAATAGCAACATAAATACATTTCATGTTTTGGCCTTTTTGATTAATGATTGCATCAATTGCAACAGCTGTTTTACCAGTTTGTCTATCGCCAATAATTAGCTCACGCTGTCCTCTTCCAATTGGCACCATTGAATCAATAGCTTTTAACCCTGTTTGCACTGGTTGTGACACAGATTTTCTAGCAATAACGCCTGGTGCCACTTTTTCAAGCTTATCCGTTTCTTTTGTCTTAACTGGACCTTTTCCATCAATTGGATTTCCTAAAGCATCTACTACCCTGCCTATGAGTTCCGGTCCTACTGGAACTTCCAGAATTTTACCCGTACATTTACAAACATCACCTTCAGAAATATGCTCATAATCACCTAAAATAACTGCACCCACTGAATCTCGTTCTAGGTTTAATGCTAGACCAAAGGTATTTCCAGGAAATTCAATCATCTCTCCTGACATTACATTTGATAATCCATGAACCCTAACAATACCGTCAGTAACAGATACTACCGTTCCTTGTGTTCTAGCCTCAGAACTAACTGAAAAATCTTTTATTCGATTTTTAATTAATTCACTTATTTCTGATGTTGATAACTGCATTACATTAATCTCCTGGTTTAGGCTTAAGCCTTCAAATTATAGGCTAAGCTTGATAATTGTCCTTTGACCGAGGCATCAATAACAGTATCACCAACATGGATGATGCTACCGCCAATTATTTCCTCATCAACTTTTACATTCGCTTCGATTTTTTTCTTGAATTTCTTCTCAAGACTTTTAATTAATTCATCAACTTCTTTTTTCGAGGGCTTAGAAGCAAAAACTAAATCAGCCTCAATTGTTCCTTGGTCAATATCTTTGAGCTCATCGAACATGCTTGAAATTGTTGAAACAATACCAAGCCTTTTATTTTCGACTAACAGCTTTACCAGGTTCACCCCTTCTTTTGTGAGGCCTTTATCCATCAAATCAATAAGTACCTTTTCTTTTTCCTCGTCAACAATTTTAGGATCGGAAACAAAGGCTAACATATCTTCATTGCTTATAATTGAAGCCATTAAATGAAGCATGTCTGACCACTCTGAAAGCTTCTTTGTTTCTTTTGCAAGATTGAAGATGCCTGTGCTGTATGGTCTTGCTACAGTTGAAATTTCAGCCATATGACTATAATTCCTTCGCTAACTTCGTCAACATTGCTGAATGATCTTCTTTTTTAATTTCTTTTTGAAGAATTTTTTCTGCTGCAGAAAGTGCTAGCTGTGAAACTTCTGCTCTTAATGCTTCTTTTGCCCTATTAACTTCCTGGTCAATTTCAGAATGCGCTCCCGCAACTATTCTATCAGCCTCGAACTTTTGCTTCTGTTTTTGCTGCATCAACAATTTCATTAGCCCTTTTCTCAGCCTGACTAATAATCTCAGCCGATTTTTGCTTAGAAATACTTAATGATTCCTGATTTTTCTTTTCTGCAATCTCAAGAGAGGCTTTACCTTCATGTGCAGCAGCCAATCCATCAGCAATTTCTTTTTGCCTAGTCTCTATTGCTTTGAGCAGTGGCGGCCATACAAACCGAACAGTAAACCAAATTAATATGGCAAACGCTAAAGCCTGCGCTATTAAAGTAAAATTAATATTCATTTAAACTCCGACTATTTTTAAAATGCTTGATGTTAAATAAATGTTTTTCTTAATTAACTAATAACACTTAATAATGGGTTAGCAAAAGCGAACATCATAACAATACCTACACTAATAATGAATGAAGCATCGATCAAGCCAAGCAGAAGAAATACTTTTGTTTGTAGCTGAGGAATCATCTCTGGCTGTCTTGCTGCGCCGTCTAAGAAGCTCGCACACATTATGCCGATTCCGATACACGCACCTAGTGCGCCTAAACCAACCATAAGGCCTAAGCCAATAGCTGTATATGATTGAATCATTGCTAAATTTTCCATGTTTTTTTCCTTTATGTTAAAAAATTAAACGTTTCTTTTTTTAGTGCCCTGCATGTGCCATAGATAAATATACAACCGTAAGCATCATGAATACAAACGCCTGAAGAGCAACAATAAGTATGTGGAATATTGCCCATCCTGCTCCAAGAAATGCACTAAAAAACACTCCAAAAACTCCTGAAGCTGCCAACATACCAATGAGAAGAAATATTACTTCCCCAGCATACATGTTTCCAAATAGCCGCAACGAATGTGATAACGGTTTAGATACATATTCAATAATGTTAAATAAAAAATTAGCTGGCCAAACAAAAGGATTGGACCCGAATGGGGCGCAGAATAAATCATGCAACCATCCTTTTATGCCATGTACCTTGATTCCAAAATAGATCATGAGGAACCAAACACCCAAAGCCAAAGCAAACGTTGTGTTTACATCCGAAGTCGGCACATTTCGCCAATACTCTACATGAAACAATTTATTATATATGGTTGCCATGATATCAATTGGCAAAAAATCCATTGCATTCATCATTAAAACCCAGACAAAAACTGTTAGGGCTGCGGGAGCTATAAATGCATGTCGGTCACCATGAAACGAAGTTTTAACCTGGTCGTCAATAAATCCAAATAAAAGCTCAATAAACGCTTGCGTTTTAGTTGGAACGCCTGCGGTAGCTTTTCTTGCCACTAACCATATCAGGCCCATGCTAACCAGGCCAAGCAGGACAGCCATAACCACTGAATCAACATGCATAGTCCAAAAAGGATGGTCTCCAAAACTCACCTCATTAAAAGCGAGATGATGTCCAATGTAATCTGAAGGGGTGTTGTATGTGCTTCCGGCCACTAAGTATTATTCCTTGTTTTCAATTTTTATATTATCAATATGTGATATCGCTATGCCTGATATCAATGCCGCCATTACTAATCCGACTACTAAAGCCATGGGAACTAAATCATTATAAAATTTAAATTCTAACCACATTAAAGCCAATATTAAGAAAATCTTTACTGCTTCTGCTTTTAAGGCATTAATAACTATTCCACCCGGGTTATCGTTATTCTTTTTATTTGCTATTGGGCTTGCTACCAATACACCAATTACTACGGGCATCACCCCCGCTAACAAAGAAATTCCCGCATGTATATCAAATATTATACCTAATGCTATAGCCCCAGAAACGCCAAAAACTAGTTGCCTAACAATCATTTTTTTATATATTAGTGGCAAAAAACTTAGTTTTTTGGTTACTTCTTGCAACTCATTCATTGAGGTTTGTTGTCGCTACTAGTACAAAGGGTGAAATTTTCTATGAATGTGCCTCAACAGTCAAGCTTTAAGGGTCATTATTTTAACTTCTTAATGACTGCGTCTAACTGTTCTAGATTGGGATAATTTATTTTTAATGTCCCATTGCCTTTGCTCTTATGTTGAATGCTGACCCTCATACCTAGCATCTCTGAAATATCATTTTCTAAGCGTGCTATATCTTCATCTACAATTTTTGCTTCACGATTCAGAGTAACAGCTTTTTTATTGGATACTATTTTTTCAACATCTCTTACGGTTAATTTTTGGTGGATAATTTTTTGGCACAACATAACTTGCTGATCAAGGTCTAAGGAGAGTAAGGCGCGTGCATGCCCCATCTCTATTTTATTTTCTAAAATAGCACTCTGTACATGCTCACTTAGGTTTAATAGCCGTAAAATATTAGACACTGATGCACGAGACTTACCAAGAGTTTCTGCAGCTGACTCGTGCGTCATATTGAACTCATCAATTAACCGTTTTATGCCTTGTGCTTCTTCAATAACATTAAGGTCTTCTCTTTGAATGTTTTCTATTAAAGCCATAGCGAGAACCGAGGAGTCTGGTATATTTTTAATTAGAACTGGGACAGATTCAATGCCGGCTAGTTTTGATGCTTGCCACCTTCTTTCCCCTGCAATAATCTCGTATCTTTCATCCGTTAGTTTTCTTACTAATATCGGTTGCATTATTCCTTGCGACTTTATTGACTCAGCAAGCTCATCAAGATGTTGTTGATTCATTGTTTTTCGTGGCTGATATTGGCCGCTCACAAGCTTTGTTATTGAAAGCATTGTAAGTCCTTCAGTATTATGCTGTTTGTCGCTCTCTTCATTCGATAACAGAGCATCTAACCCACGTCCTAACCCTTTATTTTTCATTATTTCTATCCCTTAAAATTTCTTTGGCCAAAGCTAGATATGCTTTAGCCCCTTTTGATGATTTGTCATAAGAAATCACAGACTTTCCATGGCTTGGTGCTTCAGCCAATCTTACATTTCTTGGAATAATTGTTTCATAAACTTTGGGCCCAAAATGTGATGAAAGTTGATCCGACACCTGTTTTGTCAGAGTATTTCTCTTATCAAACAAAGTTCTTAGTAAGCCTTCAATCTCAATCTCAGGATTTAGATTTTTTTTAACCCTTCTAATTGTATTAACCAGATCCGACAAGCCTTCCAAAGCATAATATTCACACTGCATTGGGATTAGAACGGAATTGGAGGCTACGAGGGCATTAACTGTCAATAAATTCAATGCAGGGGGACAGTCTATTAAAATAAAATCATAATTTAAAGCAAGCGTTTCTATTGCTTTTTTTAGTATAAATTCTCTATTTTTAATGTCCACAAGCTCAATTTCTGCGCCTGCTAAAGATTGGTTGGCTGGAGCTACATCAAATAATCCGTCCTCCGAATGAAGCACAACGTCTTTAATAGTCTTTTGTTCAATAAGTACATCATAGATTGAGGAGCTTAAGACTGCTTTGTTTAGTCCAGCGCCTGAGGTGGCGTTACCTTGTGGATCGAGATCAATGAGCAAAACCTTTTTCTTATTAACTGCTAAGCTCGCCGCCAAATTGACTGTCGTTGTAGTTTTCCCAACCCCCCCTTTTTGGTTTGATATTGAAATTATTCGCATGTCATCACCTTTATAAGTGCTTCAACTTAATTAAATATCTATCCGCCTTAAGAAAAGGCACAGTAATTTCATGGATTTCTAAAAAATTTTTTCTTTTTACTATAATTTCTTCCATTATTTTTTTACTTTTCATTCCATACCAGTAACCATTTGTTTTAATGATATTTTTTGTCAGATCAACCAACATCTGCATCTCTGAAAATGCCCTTGCTACAATGGCATCAAATTTTTTTGTATGGTCCATATCCTCTACTCTGCCATGAATGACGTCAACATTCTTAATTTCAAGCTCGAGACATACTTGTTTCATAAAGATGGCTTTTTTACCCACCTTATCAATAAGGGTAATTTGTTTTTTTGGATCATGAAGAGCCAATACTATTCCGGGAAGGCCTGCACCACTTCCAACATCCAAAACCTCATTCTCTTTAATTAATTGGACCACCGATAACGAATCAAGGAGGTGATTAATGATAATTGTTTTTTCATCTCGCATTGCTGTTAAGTTAAAGGATTTATTCCACTTAAGTAAAATATCCTTATAAATCAATAGTTTGTGTACAATATTATTAGAATCGCTCAGCCCCAATTGCTCAATTCCTTGCCTTAAAATTTCCTCTACATTAAGCAATTTTTTCTATGGCCAAGTCGTGTTTATATTTTTTTAGATATATTAAAAGTATAGATATAGTCGATGGTGTGATGCCGGATATCCTACTTGCCTGGTGAACGGTTTCCGGCTTATGAAGACTCAATAATTGTTTGGCTTCTATGCCAATACCATGAACAGCGCCATAATCCATATTGCTAGGTATACTTGTTTGCATTTGGCCTTTGTTACGCTCTATTTCTGCTTTTTGTCTTACTATATAGCCTGAGTACTTAGCCAAAATTTCCACCTGCTCTCTAACTAGCTCACCCATAGCTCCTTCATCGTCAATAAGTCGCATCAGTTTGTCATAGCTGACTTCAGGGCGCTTTAGCAAATCAAAAGCTTTATATTCACTGTCAAGAGCCTTACCAAACAATTCTTCTTGCTTCAAGATACTTCCGCTTGAAGGTCGGATAACCATATTTTTCAGTCTTTTTTCTTCTTCTTTTATTGACTCTTGCTTTTTATTAAAATTTGTCCATTGGTGTTCACATATCAAGCCCAAAGTCCTAGCTCTTTCAGTTAAACGAAGGTCGGCATTATCTTCTCTTAACAATAAACGGTATTCTGCCCGACTTGTAAACATGCGATATGGCTCACTAACGCCTTTAGTTATTAAATCATCAATCATCACACCCATATATGAATTTTCTCGGCTTGGCGACCAGCCCTCTTCGCCCTTAGAACGCAATGCTGCATTCGTTCCAGCTACCAAGCCTTGTGCGGCGGCTTCTTCATACCCAGTAGTGCCGTTGATTTGGCCTGCAAAGAATAGTCCGGCTATTGCTTTTGTTTCTAGACTTGCTTTTAAAGCTCTTGGATCATAATAGTCATATTCTATGGCATAGCCAGGGCGTAAGATGTGTGCGCTTTCCATCCCTTTGATAGATCGAACCAATTGCAACTGAACATCAAACGGCAAGCTTGTAGAAATTCCATTAGGGTAAACCTCGTGCGTATTTAAACCTTCAGGCTCTATAAATACTTGGTGCGACTCCTTATCTGCAAATCGGTGTATTTTATCTTCTACCGACGGGCAATATCTAGGCCCAATTCCTTCTATAACACCTGTATACATAGGCGACCTGTCTAGTCCTGATCGAATAATATCATGGGTGTTTAGGTTCGTATGGGTAATCCAACATGCAATTTGTTCTGGATGTTTTATTGGTGGGTCTATAAATGAAAAACGGGGTGTTGGTAAGTCTCCCGGCTGCTCTTCCATTAATGAATAATCGATCGATCGGCCATCAATTCTTGGAGGCGTCCCTGTTTTCAGCCTGCCCACAGGCAAATTTAGATCTTTTAATTTCGCTGCCAAGGTCTCGGAAGAAGGGTCTCCAGCTCGGCCTCCCTTATAACTTTCCATTCCAACATGAATAAGGCCCCCAAGGAATGTTCCCGCAGTCAAAACAACATTGTCAGAAAAAAATTGAATCCCTGACTGAGTCACAACACCAGAAATTTTATTATTTTTTATTGATACATCATCAACGGATTGTTGAAAAAGCCATAGATCTTTTTGATTTTCTAGGAATTGGCGAATGGCTGCTTTATACAGAACCCTATCAGCCTGTGCTCTTGTAGCTCTTACGGCTGG
>JGI20152J14361_10001575_pt1 | contig 14733 bp, 10 predicted proteins | sample COG_02_FD_14361 | JGI IMG/M metagenome (IMG submission 14361)
GCGAGGCGAATAAGATGGTTGATGTTGAGGGGCGTTCGGTGTCCGAGGCGACTGCCTATCTGCAAGCGATTATTAACAAACCGCGATGAACCTGCGATAGTACGAGAAAGTCCGATTTAGCGTTCGGTGGCTCAGGCCCAGGTTCAGGCCCAGGTTCAGGCTCAGATTCAGGCTCAGGTTCTGGTGCTCGCGCGAGTCGCGTTTTTAGAAACTACTCCGCGTGTAGCGCGAGCCAAGCACGCATCATATTGGTAATGGCATCAGGTTTGTCGTGGTGCGGCCAATGACCCGCGCCCGGCACGGTTACCAGTGTCCAGTCTTGGTCGAGTTCGTCCCATGTGTCGTTCAATGAGTCCGGGAGGAGCGCAGTATCGTTCATGATCACCAGATGGCTGGTCATCTCTGGGCGCCAGCCGGCGAAACTCCACGCGATACCACTACCCCAATCATGGCCAACAATAATTGCGCGTTCTTGACCCTCGCCGCGGATTACCGATGCGACATCTTCGATGAGTATTTGCATGTCATAGTTTTCGACATCGGCAGGCTTGTCGCTGAGGTTATTGATACCGAAGACAGTCTATGAACACTATTTGACTAGGCAAAAATGTCAATCGCGACGAGAGTCCTGATAGACTCGGATAGCGAGACGGTCAGCAAAAACAAAATCGCGAGAAGCAGCGGTAATAGCTGTAAAAAGAACAGAAAAGAAAAACAATAAGAAAAAACTGAATAGAAGAGCAAAGAATAAGAAGAGGCAGGTATGACCAATCAAGAGCTAATGCTGACCCTGTCGAGCTGTGTGTTTTTCATGGGACTGGTGGCGTGGATAGCATACCGGCAGACCCGCGGCGAGGTGGCTACACGCGAGGGGTATTTTCTTGCGGGCAGAGGGCTTAGCGCAGTCTTTATTGCTGGCTCTATGCTGCTCACTAATTTGTCGGCAGAGCAGTTAATAGGCCTCAATGGCTCTGCCTATGGCTTTAATCTCAGCAGCATGGGCTGGGAGGTAACAGCGGCGATATCAACTATCGCAATGGCGTTTCTGTTTTTGCCACGCTACCTCGCCGGCGCGTTTTCTACCTTGCCTGAATTCCTCAACGATCGTTTCGATAGCGATGTGCGCCGCGCGTCGGTTGTCTTGTTTATGGTGGGCTATGGCCTTGTCACCATTCCTTCTGTGCTCTATTCGGGCTCGATTGCGGTGTTGCAGCTTTTCGACATTCCTGCCATCACCGGTCTCGCCTACTCTCATGCCTTGGCGGTGACGATTGTCGCGATCGGGAGCATCGGTGCTGTCTATGCCATCTTCGGTGGTCTCAGAGCCGTTGCCGTTTCCGATACACTCAACGGCATTGGACTGCTTGTCGTTGGCATTGCAGTCCCTCTGCTCGGCCTCGCAGCGCTGGGCGACGGCAGTGTCTTGGCGGGCCTTACGGTGGTGACGACAACCGATACTCACAAACTTAATGCCATCGGGTCGTCGAGTGACCCGACGCCCTTTGCGACGCTCTTTACCGGTATGATTTTCGCCAACCTTTTCTACTGGTGCACTAATCAATATGTGATTCAGCGAACACTCGGCGCAAGCAGTTTAGCCGAGGGCCAGAAGGGCGTGCTTTTTTCGGGATTCTTCAAGGTGCTTGTCCCGTTTCTGATGATGCTGCCTGGCGTTATTGCCTACCACCTCTATGGGCCCGAACTCGCATCGATAGACCTCGCCTATCCTGCCCTGATTCGCGACGTGCTGCCCGTTTATGCGAGCGGCTTTTTCTTGGCGGTGTTGTTGGGCGCTGTGTTTAGTTCGTTTAACTCGCTGCTCAATAGCGCGGCGACGCTTTTCTGTCTCGATGTGTATGTGCCGTTTAAAGAGAGGCTGAATAGCGGCGAGAGAGTTGGGGATGCACAAGTCGTGCGAGTCGCGAAGTGGGCGAGCGTCGCCATTGCGCTCTTTTCGTTTGTGGTGGCGCCGCTGCTGCAGTTCGCTCCTGATGGCCTCTGGCAGATCATTCGCATTTTTACCGGATTTTACAATATTCCGATAATCGCGATCGTCATAGTAGGACTCTTTACTCGTCATGTGCCGGCGCTCGGCCCTAAACTCGTTATTGGCTTTCACCTCGTCGCCTACGGCCTTTTGCAGTTTGTGTTTAAAGAGCAGGTAGCGATTCATTTTTTGCATCTCTACGCTATTCTGTTTTTCATCGAAATCGGTATCATGCTCGCGGTTGGGTATTGGCGTCCCCGGGCAGAATTGTGGACTTATACGACAGTGAGTCGTGTCGACATGAGCCCTTGGGCGTTGGCTGTGCCCTGCGCAGTGACGCTATTCTCCTGTGTCGTGGCGCTTTATCTTACTTTCTCGCCGCTTGGGCTTGTGGGGGGAGGCAGCACACTGTACGGCCCGATTTTAGGGTTATTGTTAGTGATGAACGCGGCGATTTGGTGGCGCGGTCTTCGCTTTGCTTAAAAACCCTCGAAGGAATTTTATGAGTAACGACAAGACCAAACCTAGGCTGCGCTTCTTTGAAAACGCAGCGGGGCAGCAGCATATCCCAGAGAAAGATAAATACCTCTACGCAGTGACACCGCCAACGCATCGTCTCGCGATTATTGGTACTGGGACGATTGGTCAGGAACATATGCGCGTAGCGCGACTCTTAGGACGCGCTGCCGTGCACGGTATTTTCGATAGCGAGCAGCGCAGCATCGACGTGGCGCTGGCCAATTTTGCGGCGTTGGAGGCAGATCTACCAGAATGGCAGCGGCACCCTGGGCCAATTGTGTACCCTAGCTTGGACAGTGTCTGCAACGACCCCGCAATCGATGCGCTGATGATTTGCACACCCAATTACACGCATTTCGACGTGTTGCAGGTGGCGATGGCGTCGGGCAAACCTATTTTTCTTGAGAAACCCATGGCTACGACATTAAGCGATGCCGCTGCAACTGTTGCGCTCGCGCGGAGCTATGCAAGCTTTGTGCAGATTGGGTTGCAGTATCGCTACAAGGCGCAATATGTCGAGTCACTTCACGAAGCGTTGACGCGCAAGAGCGTGGGCGAGATTAGAATGATTAGCATGAGCGAATATCGCCCGCCGTTTCTCGATAAAGTGGGACAATGGAATAAATTTAATGACCAGAGCGGCGGCACGCTGGTCGAAAAGTGCTGTCACTATTTCGATCTAATTAATTTATTTGCCGGGGCACGGCCGGCGCGCGTGTATGCGAGTGCGGGGCAGTCGGGTGTGTTTGACGCCCTGACGCGAGACGGGCGCAAAAGCGACATCGATGACAATGCGTTTGTCGTCATCGACTATGACAACGGCTGTCGGGCCAACTTTACACTTAATATGTGTAGCCCCGATTTTACCGAAGAACTTTGTGTGGTCGGCACTAAGGGGCGCTTAATCGCTTCAGAGCGGTTCGATATGCATCACGCGCAGGAGGCGAAAACGAGCCTTTCGCTAGAATTAGGTGAGCACGGCGCCTCGCGCGAGGTTGCCCTTGGCTATGCGTCGGTTATCGAGAAGAGCGGCCACCATGGGGCAACTTATTTTGAACATGCCGCGTTCCTCGATCGCCTCGAAGGGTTAGGAGGTAACGCCGCAACGCCGGAGCAAGGGCTGTGGTCGATGCTTGTTGCGAGCGCGGCGCAGGAGTCGAGTAAAACCGGTGATGCAGTCGATCTGGCTGAATTTATTGCGGCCAACGGCCTTGCTGAGGCGCTTGGCGTGAGCACAGTAAGCGACTAGCGCTCGCATGTCAGACGAACGAATTTATTTTTAGCGAAAAGTGAGAAAATTAATGAGTACAAGTGAAACCGTCACCCTAGCCGTCGATGGCAAAGTCATGCCCGCAGTGGGACTAGGGCTGTGGAAAATCGAGCGCGATGCTACCGCTGACGCTGTGTATGCAGCGATCGACGCGGGCTACCGCCATCTCGACAGCGCAGCCGATTATGGCAATGAGCGTGAGGTGGGTGAGGGGATAACACGAGCGATTGCCGCGGGCCTCTGTTCGCGCGAAGAGCTTTGGGTAACCTCGAAGCTGTGGAATACGTTTCATCGGCCCGAGCACGTGGAGGCGGCGTGTAGGCGTTCTCTTACAGACTTGGGACTCGAGTATATCGATCTCTATCTCATTCATTTTCCTATTGCCCTCAACTATGTCGATTTCGACGATCGCTATCCTCCTGAGTGGGTTTTCGATCCTGCTGCGCAAATCGGTTCGGCTAGCGCAGGAATGCAGCGCGATGCTGTGCCATTGAGCAGCACATGGGCGGCGATGGAGGGATTAGTCGAGAGTGGGCTTGTAAGACAGATAGGGGTGTGCAATTACTCAACGGCGCTGCTCCACGACCTGATGAGCTATGCGCGCATTAAACCTGCCATGCTCCAGATCGAATCGCATCCGTATCTGACGCAGGAGGCACTGCTGCGCACGGCCAATGACTACGGCATCGCCGTGACTGCCTTCTCGCCGCTTGGCGCGCTATCGTATGTGTCCCTCGATATGGCGACGCCCGCAGAAAGTGTCCTCACTCAGCCGGTCGTTTTAGCTGCAGCCGAGCGCACGGGAGCGACGCCGGCGCAGGTAGTGCTTCGCTGGGGTATTCAGCGCGGCACGGCGGTGATTCCAAAAACAAGTAAGCCTGAGCGATTGAGAGAGAATCTTGCGCTCGCAGGTTTTGCGTTAAACGAAGAGGAGATGCGCGCTATAAGCGACCTCAACCAGAATCGCCGCTTTAACGACCCGGGCGTTTTCTGTGAGGCGGCGTTCGGTACTTTTCATGCAATCTATGATTGATTCTGCGATGCGTACTTGAGTCACGCTCGCCACGACTGGGTGACGAAGGCGCTCTACGCCGGCCAGTCCCAACAAAACTTAAAAGATCATCAGAGAAAATGGTAACAGGAATAACACGATGCAAGTGCAGCAGATCACACTCGATGGACAGCAGCATTACGACGACGCAGGCGGGGTATTTCCGCTCATTTACACGCCACTCGCAGCGTCGACTGCGACACCCATTGATGAGAATAATTCTGCGAGGACTAAGTCGGGCAATGTCGCATCAGCAAAACGCTGGGTGAGTGATAATCGCGAGTCACTCGCTCTAGCACTTGCGCAGCACGGTGCCTTGTTGTTTCGCGGTTTCGGAATCGAAACCGATTTTGAATTTGATGATTTTATCGGCGCGTTCGAGTTGCCTAATTTTACCTATGCCGAATCGCTGTCGAACGCGGTGCGCCGCAATCGCACCGAGCGCGTGTTTACTGCGAACGAAGCGCCGCCGTCGGTCAGTATTTTCCTGCATCATGAAATGGCGCAGACGCCGGTGTATCCATCGAAACTGTTTTTCTTCTGTGAACATGCGCAGATGACCGGTGGGGCGACGCCGCTTTGCCGCTCCGATGTTCTACTTGCTGAGCTAACCAAAGTACGGCCCGGTTTTGTCGCAGCCTGTGAGCAATTAGGCGTCCGCTATTCCAACACAATGCCCCTCGAAGACGACCTCGCCTCGGGACAGGGGCGAAGTTGGCGTAGTACTTTGTCGGTTGCAGATAAAGCGGCAGCCGAAGAAAAACTCACGGGGCTTGGTTACAGCTGGCAGTGGCAGGATGATCAGAGTCTTCGGGTAACCACGCCGAGCTTGCCTGCCGTGCGCACGCTAGACGATGGCCGCAAAGTATTTTTCAACCAGCTGATCGCAGCGTTTAGGGGCTGGAAAGACGCGCGCAATAGTGCAGAAAAATCGATCTGCTTTGGGGATAGTAGTGCCATTGATGCGGCCGACATGGCGGTGGCTATTGCGCTCGCCGACGAACTGAGTTTCGACACGCCGTGGCAATCGGGTGATGTTGCACTTGTCGATAACTTTTTGGTCATGCACGGACGCCGCCCTTTCGAGGGCGAGCGCCGTATCCTTGCGTCGCTGGTGGGCTAGTCTTCTAGCTCGCGAGCGTCACTGATGCCGCCGACATTCGTGGCGTTGGTGTAACCCATCTCCTCGAGCGTTGCGAGGGCAATGCCTGCGCGCCTGCCGCTCCGGCAATAGACCCTAATCTCAGTGTCTTTATCCAAACCCAGATCGGCGATCCGTAGGGCAATCTCCTCATGGGGAATATGTGCCGATCCTGCAATATGGTCTTCAGCGTATTCGGCGTCTGTGCGCACATCGAGCCAAACCACTTGTGATGGGGTGCTTGCGCAGCTTGCTAAAAAGCTTAGCCCGAGCAGCAGTGCGGCGGTTGCTAAGAGGCGGCTAGGAGCAGTCCTTGCTAGTAATGAGCTAATCAGAATCATTGTTTTCTCTTTTGGACGCGGCGAAAGCCTTTGGCTGCTGGCAGGCGTCACTTACCGTTAATAGGGTGACCAGTATAGCAATTTCTCGAGTCTGTCGATTGATCTAAGTGTCCTTCAAAGTCTTATTCTTCTTCATTCTCTGCGTTTATCCGCGCTCAATTGTCATAGTTTGTTACTACGCGGCGAATTTGCCCTGTTAGTCCGTAGTAATCCTTGAGTCACAAAGATTTTGCGCTATAGTACGCGGTAAATTGGTAGGACCAATATGGACTGACCAATTCGAGTTGGACTGTCCAATGCAGACTGTCCAATGCGGACAGTCCATATTGGACAGTCCGTATTGGTAAGACCAAAGTGGTCTAAAGCTTGACCGCCATGCGTAATGAGCCCTATGAATTCGATAACCCCCATAACAGTTCCGCCTACGATGACCCGCAGCCATGAAATCGCTGGTGTTCTGCGCGATGAAATCCTTCGCGGCCAATTTCGGCCGGGTGAACGCTTACCGTCCGAAAGGGATCTTGCCGCCCGATTCGGCGCTAGTCGCGGCGCTGTGCGCGAAGCGCTGTCGCAGATCGAACAGCTTAGGTTGATTGATATTCAGCCCGGGGGCGCGCGCATAAAAGAAGTCAACGACGCAAGTATTGCTGTCTTAGGGCCGCTCCTCGGTCTGGGCTCGGTACCCGATGCAGGGCTGGTTGATCAGTTTCTCGATACGTTTTCGGCCTTGGCGCGCTTTACAGCGACCCGAGCGATTCCTCGAATCACAGAAACGCAGCGAACGGATCTGCTTGCGCAACTGAATGCGATGGCCGATGACCTCGGCAGCGTTGAATCACTGCAGCCAAAGATGCGTGCGTTTTTACTGACCCTGGATCGAATCGCGGACAATTTGGTGGTACGGCTTATCAGTAACGATTTGCAGGCTCAATTTGTTGAAAGAATGCTGCTATTACATCCGCGTCCAAGCCTCAAACCGGAGTCGTTACAAGCACTGATTTCGGGGATGCGCTTAGGTGTCGAGAATGGCGATGGTGAGGGGGTTGCTGCGGCACTCGATATCCATTTTTTGAGCATGCGCGCGTTAGTTGCCCAAGCTCTTGCAAGCGCATAACCGAATTGACAATGTCACGCTTGCAGCGCTCTACCGAACGCCGCCGGCAAAGAATTAAGAAGTCTAGGAGTTAGACATGAAACGAGTATTGATGCCGATTGGCATACTTTTAGGAAGCATTGTTGTCGCAGTAGTATTGATTCGTAATCCCACGCGGGTCTCCGAATCGGCGCCAGAAATCATTCCAATTAGCGTCCGCGTCGCTGAGGTTCAGACAGAGTCGGTGCAGCTATTCATCGAATCGCAGGGCAAGGCACAAGCGGCGCGTCAGGCGAGCGTCTCGTCTAATGTTCAAGGCCCGGTTGCCTGGGTGTCACCTTCGTTAGAGGCGGGCGCCTACGTCATGGCCGGCGAGCCGTTGGTAAGGTTAGAGCTGACTGATTTTGAAACGGCAGTGACGCGCAGTCGCGCTAGCTTCGATCAGGCGTCTGCCGAGGCAGAATTTGCTGCGGCAGATCTCGCTCGCATCACCGAGTTGGCGGCGAAAAATTTGGTAAGCGAGGCAGAGTTGCAGAATGCACAACGTGCCGCCACGGTTAACGAGGCTCGATTCGCCGATGCCGAGGCCAATTTAAAGCAGTCCGAACTTGATGCAGAACGGTCGATATTACGAGCCCCTTTTAATGCGGTTGTTGCGTCGCGTGATGTCGAGCTTGGTCAGTTTGTCAATCGTGCCCAGAGTGTCGCGGTGTTATTTGATGCCGACAGTGTCGATGTTCGCGTTCCATTAGCGATCAGGCAGCTTGGCTATCTCAATGTTCCCACCGGCTTTCGCGGTGAGTTCGAGTCAGCCCAAGCGCCAGAGGTAGAATTAGTCGGAAGCTACGGTGGCAAAGAATACACTTGGATGGGCAAACTCTTGCGCACCGAGGCGACCATCGATCCCAATAGCAATACGGTGCAATCAATCATTCGTATCGAACAACCTTCTGCGGATGTCGCAGGTGAGTCTATCCCTTTACCTATAGGGCTGTTTGTCGAAGCGCGCATCGCAGGCAAGCTAATAGAAAATATCGTCTCGCTGCCGCGTTCGGTTATTCGCAATAATTCGCAGGTGCTTGTGGTGGATGCCGAGAACAAAATGTATTACCGCGACGTCGAAATATTTCGGCTAGAACAAGACCGCGTGCTGATCAGCGGCGGCCTTATGCCTGGCGAAAAAATCTGTACATCACCGATCCAAGCTGTTGTAGATGGCATGTCCGTGCGGCCCGTCCTCGAGATAATTTAAGCAGTGGGCCCAATTTTTACTACCCTATTACGCTAGCAGCATAGGCGCCTGAGGGCGCGTGGAGAATGTAAGTGCGAACTCCCATTACTTGGTTTGTTAAAAACCCCGTAGCCACTAATTTGTTGATGATGATCTTCCTGGCTGGAGGTTTCGTTTCCTATTTAAATCTCAATCAAGAAGAGTTTCCCGATGTAGACTTTGGCATTGTTCAGGTAAGCGTTGCGTATTTGGGCGCTACACCCGACGAAGCCGAGTCGGCGATTTGCCTTCGGATCGAGGAAGCACTCGAGGGCGCAGAAGNCATCGACCGTTTAACTAGCACCGCGCGCGAAGGCGGCTGTGATGCAACTATCGAGCTCACGAGTGGCGCAGATCTCAATCGCGTCCTTAATGACGTAAAGGGCAAGGTTGATGCGGTGAGCACATTCCCTATCGAGGCGGAGCAGCCGATCATTCGCGCGTTTAGCGCGAGTGGTAACGTAATGACGCTCGCCCTTTCTTCGAACACAGACGATGCTGGCCTTAAGCTCGTTGCCGAAAAAATTCGTAATGATATTCTTGATCTAGATGGCATCTCGACTGTCAATATTGCTTACCTGCGACCATTCGAGATTTCGGTTGAGGTCTCTGAAACGACTCTGCGTCAATATGGACTAACCCTTGGGCAGATCTCCACTGCAATCGATCGGGCTTCTCTCGATTTACCTGGCGGCACGATCAAAACCGCATCAGGGGAAATATTGCTGCGCACCAAGGGGCAGGTCTATAACGGTGATGAGTACGAAAACATTGTTGTGCAATCCTATCCCGATGGCACACAGCTGCGTCTGGGGCAGATCGCCACCGTAAAAGACGGCTTCGAAGAAGGCTATCTCGATGCGCGACTCAACGGTGTTAATGCCGCAATTATCGATGTTTTGAAGGTAGGCAACGAAGATATCGTTAAATCTGCAGCTCAAGTTAAGCGCTGGATGGCGTCGAGTGATTTCATCTTGCCCGAAGGAATGGGGCTCGAAATTATTTCTGATTCGGCTATTTCAACACAGGATCGCATCGCAACGGTTGCAGGTAATGCGTATACCGGTCTGATGCTCGTTCTGGTTATTCTCGCTCTATTTTTACGCTTCAAACTCGCCATCTGGGTCGCTGCGGGCATCCCAATTGCTATCGCGGGCGCGCTGTCTATATTCCCATCGGTTGGCCTAACGATAAGTTCGCTGACCGTCATGGGCTTTATTTTGGTGTTAGGTATTATCGTCGACGACGCGATCGTTGTGGGCGAGCGCATCCACGCATTCGAGGTAAAGGGGTTCTCTAAAGAGGATGCCGCAATCGAGGGTACTATCGAGGTATCAGTGCCGGTTATCTTCGGCGTGTTGACGACTATCGCGGCCTTCTTGCCAATTTTGCTCCTTGGCGGGCAGTTAGGTGCCTTTTTTAACACGATCGGTGGCGTTGTAGTTTTCTGCCTCATCGCGAGCCTTATCGAGTCTCAGCTCATTCTTCCCGGCCACATCGCGCACCGCAAAACAGAAGGTTATTTTGGCGACGGCTCACGCTTTGTCCTCGCATGGCAAGCCTTTCAAGGGCGCATTGCGCAGGGCATGGAGGACTTCGCAGAGTACCGTTACAGGCGTGCGCTCAAGAAAGTGCTCAAACATCGTTACGCCGCATGGGCCACTGCCACCGGCGTCATAATGGTGACCTTCGCACTGATGCTCAGCGGCCGCGTTGGTCTTCAGTTTTTTCCTTCTATCGAGGGCGACACTGTCTGGGGTACGGTGGTCATGCCGGTGGGTGTGCCGGGTTACATCACCGAGAATGCTATTGACGCGATCGAGGAGAAGGCGATCGAATTGGCAGCCGAACTTGAGGCCGAATTGGTTGGCTTAAAAGCGAGCGGCCAAGCGCCGGAATCCACTGAGCGAGTGGTCGACAGTGTGCTCACTATTATCGGCGGCCGCGCACCTCGAGGCGGGCCATCGTCACCGGGTCGAGGCGGTTCAGGTAGCAGCGAGGTGGCCGAGGTTGTCATGTATCTGTCTCCCTTCTTCGACCGTGGCGAAATTAGTTCGGCGGAGGTGCGTGATAGATGGCGTGAGAAAGTCGGCAGCATTCCTGATGCACTCGAGCTGACGTTTGTATCGGATGCTTTTTCTGCTGGTGATGCTATCAATTACCGACTCGCGGGTCGTGACGAAGAAAATCTGAAGAGGGCGGCGACGGAGTTGCGCGCCGAGCTTAATCGCTATCCTGGTGTGTTTGACGTGTCGGATTCGTTCCGCGCGGGCAAACAGGAGGTCCAGATTCAGATTCTCGAGCGCGGAAAAACGCTTGGTCTGACGCTCAACGATATTGCGACGCAGGTGCGGCAAGCCTTTTTCGGTGCAGAGTCGCAAAGAATCCAGCGCGGCTCGGATGACATTCGCGTGATGGTTCGATATCCAGAAGAAGAAAGGCAGTCGCTTGCGAATCTTGAAAACCTGCTCATCAGAACGCCGACCGGTGCCGAGGTGCCATTCTTAAGCATCGCCGACTTCACGTTGGGTAACAGTTATTCAAGTATCAATCGCCAAGATGGACGCCGCATAATTACCGTGCGCGGCGATATTGATAGAACGGCGGTTGCGCCCGATGAAATACGCCGCGATGTCATCCGTAAGTTTCAGTCTAAGTGGCAACGCGAACTCGATGTCGAGCTAGTTGTCGGCGGTGAGAGTGAGCGTCAAGCGGAGTCGTTTGGCGAACTATTGTCTACATTCCCTATTGCGATGATGGTGATATTTGCGCTGCTCGCGATTCCGCTTAAATCGTATTTTCAGCCGCTCATTATTATGAGCGTGATTCCCTTCGGTGCGATCGGTGCGATTTTCGGTCACTTCATCATGGGAGCAGACTTAGTTTTCTTCTCGGTGCTCGGAATCATTGCGCTGAGTGGTGTGGTAGTGAACGCAAGCCTTGTACTCGTGGTTTCGGTCAATCGCTTGCGAGAAGAAGGGATGGGGATGGTGGATGCCGTGTCGACTGCAGGCGCGCTGCGCTTTCGTCCTATTTTCTTAACCTCGCTTACGACGTTCATAGGTCTCGTGCCGTTAATGATTACGGCGAATCCCGCGACATTCTTCGTCGTGCCAATGGCGATTTCCCTCGCGTGGGGCGTGCTTTTCGCTACCGTGATAACGCTTTTCCTCGTGCCTTGTCTGTATTTGATTCTGCATGATTTTATCGGGCATACCGATTCTGAGGAAGAACGCGCGAAGGCTTACAAGCACACTCCAAAGGTCGTAGTCGAAAATTAATTCGACGTCATCACCTGTGGGCATTGCATCACAATGCCCACAGGTAATAGTCTAGGCGCCAGCAAACCCTCTAATTTACTCACCCCATTGGATTCGACTATGACGCGCTTCCATTCGCTACAGCAAAAGTCCTCACTCATTTCCATGGCAGCTTCGGCCGCTAAAACTCTGACAATCGCAGGTGTGCTTATCATGAGTTCTGTCGCAAGCAATGCGCAAGTAAACCGCATAGATATCATTCGCCCAGATGCGCCGAGTTTGGCGGCTTATGGTGATTTTGATATTGGTGTGCGGACACTCACACTCACCGATGTGGGTCGCGTCGATGTGCTTAATACTCAACGCGGAGCGGAGGCGACAATCTATGATCGCAGCCTAACCATCGAAGTGTGGTATCCAGCGCAACTTACGAGCGGTCAGTCACGAGGGGGAGAGTATCGTGCGATTACCCGAAACCCTGAGATTACGGCGACGCTTTCGGGTCAGGCGGTGCGCGACGCAGCGCCCGACACAAGCGCCGGTGCGTTTCCATTAGTGGTTATCTCGCACGGCTACCCGGGCAACCGCTACCTGATGAGCCACCTCGGCGAAAATCTCGCCAGCAAAGGCTATGTGGCTGTCTCCATCGATCATAAAGACAGCACCTATGACGACGCACAGGCGTTTTCTAGCACTCTTTACAATCGTCCGCTAGATCAGCGTTTCGTGATCGAGGCCATGGCGCAACTTTCTGCTGATGCGGGCAGTTTCCTTGCCGGTATGCTTGATGCGAACAATACCGGAGTCGTCGGCTATTCGATGGGCGGCTACGGGCTCGTAAACAATTTAGGGGGAGGTTATAGCGACGAGATCGTTCCTTCTTTTATGTCGCCACCTAATGAGCTGCTTGCGCTGCACGCAACAGGCAATCCCAACTACCGTGACAATCTTGACTCGCGGATCAAGGCAGGCTTTGCGATCGCGCCTTGGGGAATGGAAAGAGGGTTTTGGCGTGAGCAAGACCTAGCAGGCATCGAAGTCCCAACGTTTTACCTCGCAGGCGACAACGATACTGTCGCAGGTTATGAAAACGGCGTCCGCGCAATTTACGAGGCCGCAGTAAATAGCGATCGCTATTTGCTCACTTACAAAAACGCGGGCCACAATGCTGGCGCGCCTTATCCGGTGCCACGTGAAATACTAGACAGCGAGACAGGTGAGGGCGCGAGTCACTATACCGATCCCGTGTGGGATAGTGTGCGGATGAATAATGTCATGGATCATTTTGTGACGGCCTATTTCAACTATCACCTCAAAGGTGATGCATCGATGTTGGACTATCTCGATGTCCACCCTGATGGCGCCACGGCAACCTATTCGGTCAAAAACGGCGTGCCCGATGAATCTCACACTTACTGGCCTGGATTCGAAGAAGGATCGGCTGTCGGATTGAAGCTCGAAAAGCTTGCGCGGGGCGAATAGCGCCCCCGCTATTTTTCGACTGAGTACACCAGGTCCACGCTTTGCTGAGTGCCTGATTCGGCTTTGAGCTTTAGGCGATCATNTAGCGTGTAGTCGAGATTTACTTTCGAGCTATTGTCGAAAATTCCGACCCCGTAGCGCGCGAACAAATTGGGGGTTAGGTACTTCCCGACTGTCAGCACACTGTTGTTCAGTGTGTCCTTGGTATCAATTGCGAGTTCGTCGAGGCCAAGACTGCTTCTAATCTGATTCGTGAGGCCGCTGTTTCTTTCCAGACCAAGTGACGCGAGCGTGCCGAGCAGCGCGCCTTGGTCGCGCTGGCCTATCGATGCAAACGGACGACCCGTTGCGAGCATCGCGAGAATGTCAGTCTCGCTAAGATTCGGCGATGAGAGAAGCGTGCTATTCATGTTCTTAAGGGTTCCACCCATCTGCACGCCTACAGTCTGTTCATTTATCTCTCGAACTGCACGTACATCGATACCCGGATTATCAAGCGCGCCTAGGAACACGAAACGGCCCTGCCGTATAGCGAGACTCTGTCCGTACAGAGTGTAGGTTCCTTCAGACAGCGATAGCTCGCCGTAGGCAAGGTTACTCTGGTTCTGCCCGCGCTCCAGGCGAAGACGACCGTCAAGTCGCGTATCGATTCCGAAACCCTCTATTGACGCCTCGTCACCCAGTGCCAGAACGAGTTCGCCAGTGATTCCCTTTTGCGTTGCGCGCTCGAGAAGCGAAAGCGGTTTATCTGACTCTTCCCTCACCTCTACGAGCACGGTGTCAGACGAAATATCGATCGCGTTGGGAGGCAGTTCGCTGAAAGTAATTTTAAGCTCGGGAATGGTAACGTCGCCGGAATAATGTAGCGCACCACCGTCTGCCAGTAAGGTAAAGTTAGGCGATGCAGTCGCCCGCAGTGTGTCGTTATCGACGATGAGGAAATCGTTTCCCCGAACCGTCGCCTCGCCACGCGGGGTGCCCGCGCGTGTGTCACTCTGCAATAGATCAAGGGCTGATGCAGAAGCGGCGATTTCGACGCTGCCTTCGCCCGACTGACCCTGAGCCTTGAGTGTCAGAGTCTGAGAATCGATCATCTCGGCATCCATGGTGATGCCTTCTACTCGAATGCCCAAGCTTGGCAATGTGACAGCGCCATCGATCAGCGTCGACGTCGCAGAGACCAGCGGGCTTTCGAGGCTTCCAGAGACGGTGAGTTCTGCACCGAACTGACCACTCAGCGCCTGCAGTTCTGGGGTAAAGGCTTCGAGCCATTCGAGCCCTAAGGCTTGAAGTGTCATCTTGCCGGTAAGCGATCGATC
>JGI20152J14361_10001578_pt1 | contig 14725 bp, 15 predicted proteins | sample COG_02_FD_14361 | JGI IMG/M metagenome (IMG submission 14361)
CGCAGGGGCAATCCACAAAGCGATAGGCAACAGTACCAGAATATGGCCGAGTGACATCCAGGCCATCCTATTGGCTGTTGGTAATTTTTTCCTGGGATTGGACAGATACTGCACCTGAGTGGCGACGGCCAACGGCGCTAAAAAACAGCCCGCCACCGAAAGCCATGCGCCGGCAGGAATAGCCTCGGGTCGAACCGTTAATGATGCGGCAATAGCGACTAGGGCCGCCGAAATCAACGAATTTTGTGACGGCACTCGGCTAAAAATGGCCCAGCCAATCAGCACACTGAATACTGGATAACTGTAATAAATCAAGATAGCCGTTGCTGCGGGAAGTGTGTTCAAGGCGTGGAAATAGGCAAATATCGAAATACCACTGGCAATGCCCAACACCAGGGTTCTAGCGGCTTCTGGCCAGCTGGTAAGCGGCGTGCGCAGGAAAAAGGCAAACAAGGCCGCCGGCACTATAAAGCGGTACAAGCTGACCATTTCTGCACCCAGTCCTTCGTTAAATAAAAGTTGCGCGAAAAAAGGATTTAGGCCGTAAAAAACAGCTGCCATTAAGACCAAGTACTGACCGTTGATTGGGTTTTGAGTGGTGTGTGTTGGCTGTTGGTTGTTCAAATTCGTCTCGTTGCGTCAATTGAGCGGGCACAATAGGCTTCCTTTGATTAAATAACTAATGAGTAGTTAGCGTTATTGATTAATAGTATGCATCTATTGCGCGTTGGGTTAGGCTGTTTTGCACAGAAATTCACACCAGGACCGGACATGCGCTTAGACATCAAGCATTGGCAAATGCTCAACGCGATCGATGAAACGGAAACAATGCGCCAGGCTGCCCATCTATTGAGCATTACCCAGTCTGCGCTCAGCCATCGGCTCGCCGAGGCGGAAAAGCGCTTGGGTGGTTTGTTGTTTGAACGGGAAGGGCGCCGGCTCCGGCAAACTGCCGCCGGCCGGGCCATGACCCAAACCGCCAATCAGATCATTCCGGCGCTGCAGCGTGCTGAATTTGATTTTCAGCACTTGTCAGCCAAGCAAACAAGCGTGGTTCGCTTCGGTGTGGCCGCCTACAGTTGCTACCATTGGCTGCCCGCGTTCTTGCAGATCATGGCCGAAAAAGAACCCGGCATACAATTGGAATTGGTCGCCTCGACCACCCAATATCCGCTGAAAAACCTTCAGGAAGGCACCGTTGATGTTGTGCTGGCGCCAGGGCAAATGGCGACACCCGGTGTCGATTCAATGCCGGTATTTCAAGATGAGCTGGTGTTGGTGACCCATGCGCAACATAAGTTGGCCAGCAAAGCTTTTATCGAAGCAACGGATTTGGAAGGTGAAGATTACCTAAGCTACAGCAAGTCGTCACAGCCAGGCTTTGAATATGAGCGCTTTATCCGTCCCTCTGGTGTGGTCCCCCATCTAATGACGATTGTTGAAGTGACCGATGCCATTATAGAGCTGATAGCCGCGGGGTTTGGCATTAGCATTCTGTCAAAATGGGCCGTTCAGTCGGCGATAAATAACAAGAGTATCGCGGTGGTAAGCGTCGGCGCCGATCAGCTCGATCTGGCGTGGTCAGCATTGGTCCGCGAATCAGAACCACCATCGGCGGCGGCAAGAATTGTCTCGCGTAGACTGGCCGAATGGTTTCGGTCCCAGCCGACGGCTACATTTATACCGGCGCGGTAAATCCACCTCAAGTCAATACATAGTGCCTCTGTGCTGTACGGCTTTGTTGTATGATTTGTCTCAACGCGGTCAGCTTGGTGGATTTGCGGAGGCAGAGGTAACCGGCATGCCGAAAAATACATTATCAATTTTTGAACGTTATTTGACTCTGTGGGTGTTGCTTTGCATTGTTGGCGGCACCTTGTTAGGAGCAGTTAGACCGTCTTTTGCCACCACCCTGAATGACTTCTCTGTTTATCAGGTGTCCATTCCGATAGCGGTTTGTTTGTTTTTTATGATGTACCCTATCATGGTCAAAATAGACTTTTCGCAAGTTCTCAAATCATCGAATGCGATCAAGCCCGTTCTGCTCACGCTGTTCATCAACTGGGCGATTAAACCCTTTAGCATGTTGGCCATTTCCTATTTGTTTTTAGGGTACCTATTCAAAGATCTGTTACCCGGCACCGAGATCTTAGCCACTGGCGAAACGGTCGAGTTGTGGCGCAGTTATATAGCCGGTACGATTCTGTTGGGCATTGCGCCCTGTACGGCGATGGTGCTGATGTGGGGGCACTTAGCCAAAGGCAATGACGGGCTGACACTGGTTATGGTGGCACTCAACTCACTGCTAATGCTTTTGCTATATGGACCCTTGGGCGGTCTATTGCTCAATGTGAATGCCATGCCGGTACCCTGGCAGACCATGGTCTTGTCGGTCTCTATTTACGTCGCTTTGCCATTAATGGCGGGTTATGTTTCCCGAAAAGGTGTTATTCAGGCCAAGGGTTTGCTCTGGTTTAACCAGGTCTTTGTGCCGTGGTTGACCCCGGTTAGCATCATGGCGCTGCTGAGTACGCTAATCTTACTTTTTTCGTTCAAGGGAGACGTAATTATTGGCAATCCGCTAACCATCCTCTGGATAGCCATACCCCTAATAGTTCAAACTCTAGTTATCTTTTCCCTCGGCTATTTTGCCCTGTCCCGATGGTGCAGACTGTCTTATGACAACGCCGCGCCCGTGTCATTAATTGGCGCCTCCAACCACTTTGAAGTAGCGATCGCGAGCGCGGTTGTGCTCTTTGGTTTGTCCTCTGGGGCGGCCCTGGCTACCGTAGTGGGTGTGTTGATTGAGGTGCCCTTGATGTTACTGCTGGTGTCCCTGTGTCACCGAACGAGGCATTTATTCGACTACCACCGGGCGGTTTAGGTCTAACCAGCCCATCAGCAAACTTCCCGCACTGCCGACGCATTTTACCCAGCAATCAGGTTCTGTATATCGTGCCGTTATGCTCGATATAAGCGCCAACGCTTGGTCCAAAGCGGCTCGGTCAGTATGTTTAGCCAAATGAATCGGTTATATTGGTGGCATTGCCGTTTTCGTCAAAATAGTCCAAAAACTCAGCGTTAACAGCGTATCGAGCGATAGAATAAAAATAATAGCGTATTTGGAGAGATGCATGGTTTCACAAGACGAAATGGACACCTTCTTGAAGTCTGAATTCCCTCAAACCCAATGCACCGTCGAGTCCTTGGGCGATATGTCTGCCACCGTCAGGCACCCCGTGGGCTTCAATGAACTGCGCCCGGGTGGCACCGTGTCAGGGCCGGTTTTGATGACCGTCGCCGATGTGGCCCTATACGTCGCCATTTTGGGCGAAATTGGCCTGGTCGCGCTAACCGTCACCACGAGTCTGACCATCAACTTCCTGCGCAAACCCGCCTCGGACAAAGACATTATTGCCGTGTGCACGCTCTTGAAGGTCGGCAAGACACTGGCGGTGGGCGAGGTGTCACTCTACTCAGAGGGCAATACCGACCCCGTGGCGCATGTCGTGGGTACCTACGCCATTCCGCCCAAAAGGGTCGCCTGAGGGCGGCGTTCGCATAGCGCGAGTCACTCGCGGATCTCTAAGCGGCGACCAGACCAGACCAGACCAGACCAGACCAGACCAGAGTAGCGACAGAAACAACGCCGGCCAATGAATTAGGGCGTTAACAGCCATTAAGGGAAGTGGATTCATGTTCGGAGATACCTTTACAAAGGTTAAAATCAACACCAGTGGCGCGCAGATTAACCTGGTACACGGCGGCTCGGGTCGACCCCTGCTGTTATTGCATGGCTATCCGCAAACCCATGTAATTTGGCATCAGATTGCCCCAATATTGGCGCAAAACTTCCATGTAATATGCCCCGATCTGCGCGGCTACGGCGACAGTTCGACGCCACCGAGCACCGCAGATCATTACCCCTATTCGAAGCGCGCGATGGCCGCGGACATGATCGAAGTGATGGCGTCGCTGGGTTACGATGAGTTTTTTGTGGTCGGTCACGATCGCGGTGCTCGGGTGACCCATCGGATGGCCTTAGACCATCCTGAGGCCATTCTGAAGGCCTGTGTGATGGATATTGCACCGACGCGTCATGTCTTTCAACATACCGACCAACAGCTCGCCACGGGCTACTATCATTGGTTTTTCCTGATCCAGCCAGATGGCTTGCCCGAGCGGATGATCGGTGCGGACCCCGGCTATTATCTTAAAGAGAAACTCAAGCGCTGGAGCGCACCCGGTGCGGTGTTTGCCGACGCCGCGGTGGCGGAATACGTGCGCTGTTACACCAAGCCGGAATCCATTCACGCAACCTGTGAGGATTATCGTGCTGGCGCGAGCATTGACCTGGAACACGATGAGGCCGATAGCCAGACTAAGATAAGTTGCCCTCTGCTGGTCTTGTGGGGTGCAAATGGCTTTGTCAGTCGCACCTATAAGGTGCTGGATGTCTGGCAGCAGTATGCCGAGCAACTTACCGGCGCTGCCTTGGCGTGTGGACACTTTCTGCCCGAGGAAGCACCTGAGGCGGTTTGTGACGAGCTGCTTCAATTCTTTGGCAGGCACTAATGCCGGCACCCGCAGGGCCGTCGAGCCGTCTCTCGATCGGTCCGCCGGTGCACAAACGTTTTATCAGGATGAATGAGGCCGCGCGTTGGGCCTTAGCTAAGCTATCCAATCTATCAATCAAAGTAACCTCAGCAACCTAAAGGACAGCGCAATGGCATATGAACGCATAATGGGTCTGGACGTGATCGATGACCAAGGCTATAAGGCCTATCGAACGGCCATGATGCCGATCTTACAGTCCTTTGGAGGGGCCTTTGGTTTCGATTTTCGGGTGTCGGAAGTCTTGCTGTCCAAAACCGAGGATAAAATTAATCGCCTGTTTACGATTGCTTTCCCAAGTCAAAAACATATGGACGATTTTTTCGCAGACCCAGAGTATCTCGCGGTCAAAGCAAAATATTTTGATGTATCCGTTAACAGCAAAACGATAATATCCACCCATGAGACCAATCCATAACAGCCTATTCGACAGGTTTATTCGCAATGACCCAAATCGACACCCGATCTCAGTTCACCGCCAAGCTCATGCGGCCAGCGCAACCAACAGGCGAGTTACCCTGGGCTTTTGTGATTTTGCCCAAGAGCGCGAGCAATAAACTGCCCCGGCGCGGCCGGACGACCGTTGAAGGTATCCTCAACGCTCAACCTTTTCAGGCGATGCTCGAGCCGGATGGCCAGTTGAGTCATTGGTTGCGACTCAGTCAGGCCTTGCTTAGCGCGACCGGTTTGCAAAGCGGTGATATGGTGACACTGGACATCTGGGCCATTGAGCAAGAACCAGAACCCGACGCGCCATCAGACTTGCGAGAGGCGCTTGCCGCAGCACCTGAGGCGCGAACCATTTGGGAAGAGACAACGGTGCTTGCTCGGTTAGACTGGATTCATTGGGTCTGTTCTGCCAAACAGGCCAAAACGCGCGCCAAGCGGATCAAGGATGCCTGTTCCATGCTTGCTTCTGGAAAGCGACGCGTATGCTGTTTTGATCCTTCTGGGTTCTATAGTAAAGCGCTTAGCGCGCCCAAAAGCGTCGTCTGAAGGGCGTCGTTAGCCGTCTCGGTTGCGCAGCAGCCCAGGCGCTACCTCCATGCTAATCTAATTTAGGGCACCTTATGAAAGCAGTTTATGACAAGGCTCATTGGCAACGTCATCCCACGACCGAATTGGACGGCGGCCAACTGGTCACGCCCTACGAAAGTCCCGAACGCGCCGAGTATGTTAAGTCGAGCGTAACCGAGTCGGGTATTGCCCAATGGTTGGATCCGAAAGATTTTGGTTTGGCGGCCATTACCCGAACTCACGATGCCGCCTATATTGATTTCTTAACCACCTGCTGGCAACAATGGCAGGACACCGGCAAGGCGGGTGAAGCCATTCCCGCCGTGTGGCCGGGTAGACGCATGCAGCAGGTTGTGCCCACAGACATCGATGGCCAATTGGGCTATTACAGTTTTGCGGCCGAATCGTCGATCAGTGATGGTACTTGGGAAGCCGCCTACGCCAGTTGCCAAGTCGCCCTGACCGCGGCTGAGCAGGTTGGCCACGGCGAGCATGCCTTTGGCCTGTGTCGGCCACCGGGCCATCATGCGGCCTTTGACTACTTCGGTGGTTATTGCTTTATTAATAACGCCGCCGTGTGCGCGCAGTATCTTCTCGATCAGGGCGATCAAAAAATTGCCATTTTGGACGTGGATTTCCATCACGGCAATGGCACCCAAGATATTTTCTATCGACGCGCGGATGTGCACTTTTTCAGTCTGCACGGTGATCCCTTGCTGGTGTTTCCGCACTTTAGCGGCTACGAAAATGAAATCGGTGCTGGGCCAGGTGAGGGGGCGAATCATAACTGGGTCTACGGTCCGGGTACCACCTTTGCGCAATGGCAGGTCGGTCTGAACGAAGCGCTGCAGCTTATCCAGGCAGGCGGCTTCGATCGCTTGATTATTTCCTTAGGCGTCGACACCTTCGAGCATGATCCCATTTCCTTCTTTAAGCTTACCACGGACGACTACCTAAGCGTTGGCGCTGCCATCGCTTCGGTGCAGCTGCCGACCTTATTTTTATTGGAAGGCGGCTACGCGGTGGAAGCCATCGGGGTCAATGTTGCCAAGGTCTTGATTGGCTTTGAACAACAGCCCTAGAGCTGTTCTAAATTCGTCAGGCAGTCATCGGCTCGGTTCAGCAACGCCTTCTGCACCTGCGGGTCCATCTTGTCCCAGGTGCGATATGCCATGGCGGTGCGCGGGTTGTTTGAAAAGCGCTCACTGTGGCGCTGCAAAAAGTGCCAATAGAGGCTGTTAAAGGGGCAGGCCTGTTCGCTAAAACGTTCTTTGACGTCGTAATGGCAGCCTTTGCAGTAATCGCTCATCTTGTTGATATAGCTGCCACTGGCGGCATAGGGTTTGGTGGCAATCAGACCGCCGTCGGCAAACTGGCTCATGCCCCGGGTATTGGGCATTTCAACCCATTCAATCGCATCGATATAGATGCCCAAATACCAGCGTTCGACCTGATCCGGGTCGATCCCCGCGAGCATGGCAAAGTTACCGGTGACCATTAAACGCTGAATATGATGGGCATAAGCGTAATCGAGCGACTGATCAATTGCCTGCTTCATACAGGCCATCTTGGTGTTGCCGTGCCAGAAAAATTCCGGCAGATCGCGCTTGGCTTCGAAGCTATTGAGTTTGGCATAGTCGGGCATGTTGACCCAATAGACGGCGCGGACATACTCGCGCCATCCCAGAATCTGCCGTATAAAGCCCTCAACCTGGGCCAGGTCGATACCGCTGTTGGCCTCCTCAAAACGCGTTAAGGCGGCCTGAATCACCTGCATCGGGTGCAACATTTTACTATTGAGCGCAAAGGCAATCCGCGAATGATACAGGCTCCAGCGCGACTCGCCGTGCTCGGTCATGGCATCTTGAAAGCGGCCGAAATTGGGCAAGCAATGCTGACAAAAGAATTCCAGCAGCTGCAAAGATTGCTGGCGATTAACCGGCCAGAGCAGATCGTCTGTGGCTCGTCCTAAGGTATCGATCTGGTGGCGTTGAATGCGTTCCAAATAGGGCCCGACCGGATTGGCAAACACCAGCGGTTGGGGAATTTGTGCAAGGTCGGCGGCCTTGAGTTTGTTGCGGTTTTCGCCATCGAAGTTCCAACGCTCACCCAGCGGCTGATCGCCGACCATGAGAATATCAAAGCGTTTGCGCAGCTTGCGATAGAACGACTCCATGCGATTGTGTTTGCCAACCTTGATATAGCTGGCCAACTCGGTCTGCTTGAGCAAGAAGTGTTCGCTGTCGCAACAGCGTATGGGAATACCCAAGTCTAAGGCTTTCAATAGTTCGGCGAGACGATATTCATCGGGCTGCTGATAGTCAAAGTGTTCAATGCCGTGCTCCGTGCACAGGGCGGCAATCAAGCTATTGAGGTCTGCAAAGCCTGCGGTGTCGTCCAATGTCAGATGGCGAACCTGATGACCTGCCGACCGGAGCGCATTGGCAAAGCCTTCGATGGCGGCAAAAAAGGCGCAAACCTTTTGGATGTGATGACGGACATAGGTTGCCTCTTGGTGCAGCTCGGCGATGACATAGAGCACGCCCTCATCCTGCTCTTGATACCAAGAATGATGGGCATTGAGTTGGTCACCGAGAATAAGCCGAAGGCTGTGATAGGTTTTCATGGTCATGGCTGCTTTTTAATAAGGAATGAACTTAGATCGGCCAACCGACGGCGTCGACTGAATCTAAGGGCAGTAACGTTTGGTCGCTGGCCCAGCGTTGGACAAACTCACCGTCCGGGTCATAAATTTTAGCCTGTTTGCGCAAATCGAAGTGGCGGTGCCCGCGCGGGTCGGCACCGACCCCCGCCAGATACTGCCAATTGCCCCAGTTCGAGGCAACATCATAGTCTATCAGCTGTTCCTCCAAATAGGCCGCACCATGACGCCAGTCTAAGCCGAGCTCATGCACAAAGCAGCTGGCCACCAATTGGCGGCCTCTATTGGACAGATAGCCGGTGGCATTGAGGGATTTCATACAGGCGTTAATAAGGGGGTAGGGCGTATTGCCGACACACCATTTTTTGAACCGTTCTGGGTAAAAGCTGGTCGCCGGCGCGCTCTGGTTAATGCCGGCAAAGGCAAATAGGCGTTGTGAATATTTGTGGCCGTACCATTGAAAATACTCACGCCATAGCAGTTCAAAGAAAATCCAGTAGGTCGAATCATTGGCGCCGACCCGTGCTTCATATTGTTGCAGCTGCTGCAGAATACGGCGCACCGAGAGCGAGCCGTTGGCCAGCCAGGGTGAGAATTTTGTCGAATAATCCAGGCCATCTAAGCCATTGCGCGTCTGCTTATAATCGCTTGCCAGATCCCGGGCGAAGTAACCTCTAAGATGCGCCTGTCCGGCATGAGCTCCTCCAGTAAACAGAGGCGAGGTGTCGGTGCTGGCGGGGAAGTGTTCTTGCCAAACCGTTTGCCAGGCCAGATCGGCTACTCGCGCGGGCGCAGGCAGTGAGCTGGGCGCAGCAAGTGGCGCCGCGATCAACGTAGTGATTTTTTGCCGCTCAATCAGGCGCCGAAAACCGGAAAAACTATCGGGCAATTGGTCCAGCGCGAAGGGCAGTTGCGCCGGCTCAAACAGGGTATGGGTATGGCATTCGGTGAAGCTAAGTTGGCTGTAGCGCTTCGCCAAGGTCTGCCAAAGAGTGTTTTCATAGTGGCCGACATGGTTAGAGCGATAGAGATGGGTAATGTTATGCACGGTGATCAGTTGCGCAATGGCCTCCAGAGGAGACTCTAGGCGGACCACCAACCTCTGACCGTAGTGGTTGAGCTGGGCGTCTAAATCTTCCAGTGACGCAAATAAAAACTCTCGCCGATGGGCTGATAGCCCGGCCGGCAGCTTCGAGCCCGGCCCGGTTACTAAGGTTTCTGCGCAGTACAGGCAGATNAGCGTNTCGACTTCAGCCGCAGCCCGCAAGAGTGCGGCGTTATCGTCTACACGAAGATCATGGTTAAACCAAAACAGGCCGACCTTGTTCATATGCGAGTTTCTCCGCGCCAGCGCGCTGATTGAAATAAATGAGTCGGGTAATTACGCCGCAGGCCGCCATTTAGACTTATGCGCGGGTCGGGTAAAGGCATCTGAATCACCCCGCCAGCCGTATATCTGCACCAATCATCCCGATAACGAAAAACCCTATGGTTGAACAAGTGCCCCCAGCCACCAAGCGATACCCTCTGACCTCACTGCTCGGCGATCTGGGTGTACTGCCCTTTGTGCTACTCGCAGGCCTAATGGTTCAGGCCGCTTTGAGTGGTTTGGGCTGGTACAGCGCGGTGCTGTTCGGACTGTCGGCGGCGCAGGGTTTTATGGCCTACAGTGCGGTCATTCTGAGTTTCTTAGCGGGCGCACTGTGGGAGCGCAGCCGGCTGGCGCAGTCGGATGGCCCGACCGGACAGGCCAGGGCGTTGATCCTGTTGAGCAACCTGGTTGCTCTAGTGGCTTGGTCTTGCTTGCTGCTGTTCTCTGTAGCGCCAAATATCATGATCCTAACCATTTGCCTGCTGGCGCTGAGTTATATCAGTTTGCTCTGGGTCGAACGGTCAAGCCAAGCATTTAGTTCTACGCGCGCCCTATTCGGCGGAAGCTATGAGTCGATGCGTTTACGCATTACCTTAATAGTGGTGAGTGGGCACCTTTTGGTCGCCGCGGTGATGGTCGCGGAGCTAGCTTAGCGAGCGCGCAGCGCAGCAGTACTCGATACCCCTTACACCAGACATTATGCCAGCCAGAGGTAAGAATATGGCCAGTACCAGTACCAGGACCAACAGTGCAACCAAGCCCCTAGCCGGCCTCGCAGATGCCGTGTTAAACGCCAGTGAGCTGTCGCGCGTGGTGGAAATGGCCTGGGAAGACCGCACCCCCTTTGAAGCCATCGAACAACTCTTCGGCCTTAACGAGTCGGCCGTTATTCGATTGATGCGCGCTCAGCTGAAGCCGCGTTCGTTTCGGCTCTGGCGCCAACGAGTCACCGGGCGTAAAACCAAGCATTTGCAACTGCGCTCGCCTGATGTGGCTCGCGCCTATTGCCCAACTCAATACAAACGTTAAAAGGGTTCAGAAGATGCATTATATCCGCCAATTGCTCTGGTCAAGCTGCCTGAGCCTAGGACTAATCGCCAGTAGTATGGCCGAGGAATCGATGATGATCGACAAATTTGACGCGCAGCCGGAGCTGCGCTGGAAGTACTTCAGTGACCAGGTCATGGGCGGGGTCTCCCAAGGCCGGGCTGAGTTTGAGGCCGAGCAGGGCGCACCCGTTGTGCGTTTGAGCGGTCAGGTCAGCACCGCCAACAATGGCGGCTTTATTCAAATAAGACGCGATATCGCCAAAGGCAGCGTCGACTCAGCCACCGGTGTCTACCTAACCGTACGCGGCAATGGCCAACTCTATTACCTGCATCTGCGCACCTCGCGTAGCCTCATGCCATGGCAATACTATCAGGCGAGCTTTCAAACCAGCGAGCAATGGCAGACCATTCAATTGCCTTTGTCGGCCTTTGAACGCTCCAGCAGCTGGCTCAGTAAATCGCCCAAGGCCTCGAGCCTGCGTAACCTAGGCATTGTCGCGTTTGGACGGGACCATATTGCCGATCTTGAAATTGCCGAGATTGGGTTTTATTGACCCGCTCTCGTGCTCGTCAACGTGCCCATCGTCAATATAGTGCGTTTAGATTAGCACTCGGCAGCCCGATAGCTGCCGGGTGACACGCCTTTCCACAGAGTAAAGGCGCGAATAAAGGAATTAACCTCTTGGTAGCCGAGTAAAAATGAAATTTCGCCCAACGATAAGTGGGGCCGATTGAGATAGTGCTCCGCCAAGTCGCAGCGCAGCGTTTGCAGTACCGAGTGGTAGTTATCGGACTCGTCCGTTAGCTTTCTTTGCAAGGTTCTTTTGCTGAGTGCGAGCTTCTCCGCAACGGCTTCAATGGAACTGACACCCGTGGGTAATAATTCCATTAACACCGCCTGAACCTTCTCAACCGCGTTGGCGCTTGTTGTCAGCTCTGTCAGTGTCTTATTCAGTGCACCGGCAAAGACATGCCACATGGGCACATTGGCCGTTAAGAAGGGCCGGGCAGCGTCCCGAGCCGAGAAACAAACTTCGACTCGATCTCCAGCGACCAGTGGGCAGCCAAAGTAAGCCTGGTAAGCGGCTAGGTCCTCCGGCAGCTCCGGCAATATAACCTTGCTGGGTACGATGAATTCTCTGGTCGCCAATCGAGCCAACTGGGTAAAGAACACCAATTCGCTCAACTGCAAAGCGCTGGGTAAGTTAGCCCCATAGCCATAGCAGCTGATGATTAAGGAAGTCTCACGGTCACCGACGCTGAGCGCCAAATTTATCGGCCCTATTAACGGTTTGTACTGTTTAATGCGGGCCAGGGCGGTATTTAAATCCGGACTGCAAATGGCGGCAAAGACCGGCGGATCAAAGGCCTCGACTGAAATAGCAGCGGCCAGCAATAACGGTACCTGTCGCTTACCTGCCGCCATTTCAATGCCATGCCAAAAGCGAAAGTATTCAATTGGCTTGAGCGTGGCATGTTCCAGGCTGAGAAGGTCGCACGGTAATTTGGCATAGGCCAACACCAGTTGACTGTCGATTTCCATATCGCGCAAGATGATTTTCCAGCCTGCAGATACCTTAAAATTACTCGCGCTCTTCATCTAAGTTGGCCCACGTTAGGACGTTTTTTCCATCGCTTTGCGAGAAATTTTTAACAATATTTTTCTCGGCAACAGAGGGATAATCCAATTTAGCGCAAACTTAAGGCCGGCTTCATTGAACGCGACCAACTCACCCTGCTCCATCGCTGTATAGCCGCATTGCGCCACCGAGCGCGCTGTTTTGGCGTTTTTAAAAATATCAACGCCTTCGAGATTTCCGGCCGAGACAAAGCCGGTTGCGACGGGGCCCGGACACAGGGCCGTGGCGGTGACATTAAACTCCGCCATTTCTTGTGCGATGGCCTGGGTAAAGGAGGTGACAAAGGCTTTGCTGGCATAATAGACCGCCTGCAGAGGGCCCGGCATAAAGGATGCCGTGGAGGAAATGTTGAGAATTTTACCCTGCCTGCGTGCCACCATGCCTTGGCTATAGTGGTGGGTCAGGTTGGTCAGAGAAATCATATTAACTTGCATCATTTGCTGCTCGGCAAGCAGGCTGCGCTCATGAAACAGTCCATGGCCGCCAAAACCGGCATTGTTGATCAAGGTGTCGACCTGCAGCCCCAGCTTTTCGGTCTGATCGAAAATACGCTGCGCCGACTCCGGCTGCGCCAGGTCTTCTACGATCACCGTAACGCTGATGCCATGTTGCGCGCTTAACTCCTCTGCTAACGCGTTCAGTTTAGCTTCAGAGCGGGCCACCAGTATCAGGTTGCCACCCTTTTGCGCGTGAATACGCGCCAACTCCAAGCCAATACCACCGGATGCGCCCGTGATTAGTGCTGTATTTGACATTGTTATGCTCCCCTGAATTTGCTGTTAATGTGCGGTTGGTTTGTTGGTTTGTTGGTTTGTTGGTTTGTTGGTTGGTTGACGCATGCAGTGTAGGGCAGTAGTAAGCGCCATGCACTCGCGAAACACGCCAATCGACTTGCTGATGGCGCCAATATGCTCTCCGGTTTAGAGTGAATTCTTAGGCTCAAGCGCCTGTGGCCTAGCAGCAAAGGCTAACAGCATGGCCGGGGAGCCGATCGTGAGAGCGCCGAGGTGAGTCTGTAAGGATTCAGGCAACCCTTCCTCAGCCGAACAACCTATTTGCAGCAGCCTCAAAGGGTCTATATCTTAGCAGAATCGACTAACGGGACGACTCAGGGAATAAGCCATGAAGATTGATGATTTACCGTTTGGTACTACAGACTGGAGTGAAGTCGACGCCACCGAACATCCCGGTGAAACCGGCGCAGCCTATTGGCGCACACGCCACTTTGGCGATCTCAGGGTGCGTATGGTGGAGTATTCAGCCGGGTATTTAGCGGATCACTGGTGTTCCAAGGGGCATATTCTATTGTGCTTGGCGGGCGAGCTGCACACCCTGCTCGACGATGGCCGTGAGTTTATACTCCGTCCGGGTATGAGCTACCAAGTTGCCGATAATGCGGAGGGGCATCGCTCGTCCACGACTGGCGGCGCTAAGTTGTTTATCGTCGATTAGCGGCCATAGCTATGTTGAACCGCCATCAGTGATTCCTGCACCCGGCGATTTTAGGCGCTGCGCTTCGGCGCCGGTTTTAGATCAGCGGGCTGACATACTTGTGCAGCTCGGTTTCCAGATGGGTGACGCAAGCCCGCAGCTTGGCTGAGGTTTCCAGGCGCGCCGGATAGATTGCATTGATATGCGCCGGCTGCCAATAGTCCGGTAAGATCCGCACCAGCGCGCCGCTGGCCAGTTCGTCTTTAATGTTCCAGAGTGAGCGCAGCATAATGCCCTGGCCGCTCAAGCACCATTGTTTAGCCACCTCACCATTATTGGTCATTAGCGCAGCCGCCAGCTGAATAGAGACCGCCCCCTTGGCCGTTTCAAGACGCCAACGACCGTAGCTTTGGTCCCGTTCTCGGATGCCAATGCAGCGCTGTTGGTTGAGGTCTTGAAGCGTCCTGGGAACCCCCGCATGCTCCAAATAGCTCGGCGCGGCGCATAAGACGCGGTAGTTAATCGCCAGCGGTTTGGCGATCAGGTTTTGCGCCAGAGCCCCGCCGACGCGCAATTCGATATCGAAACCTTCCGAGATCAGGTCAATCGGACGGTCCAGTAATTCCAAATCGATTTCCAGTTCCGGGTATTGCACCACCAGATCGGCAATGATCGGTGCGACACACTGACAGCCAAAGCCCGTGCTGGTTGCGATGCGGATGCGGCCCCTGGGCACCTGCTGCTCGCGACCAATTTCAAGCTGCATTTGGGCAAAGGTATCCAGCAGGCGTTCGGAGCCGTCTAACGCGATCTTGCCCTCTACGGTTAAGCGGACATGCCGGGCCGAGCGTAGAAACAGCTTTACCCCCAGGGTCTTCTCCAACAAACCAATCCGCTTGCTGATATAGGCCGGAGAGACATCCAACTCTTGCGCCGCCGC
>JGI20152J14361_10001588_pt1 | contig 14676 bp, 18 predicted proteins | sample COG_02_FD_14361 | JGI IMG/M metagenome (IMG submission 14361)
GCTGAGGGCGCGTACATCATTGATTAAGCTTGCTCCTTTTGCAGTCGCTTCAACCATCACTGCTGCGGTACTTGTGTCAACTGAAACCAGGGCATCAAATCGCTCTACCACTGCCTCAAGAACGGGTATAACCCGGTCTAACTCTTGCTGAGTTGTGACAGCCACAGCACCTGGGCGAGTAGACTCTCCACCTATATCTATAATATCAGCTCCATCAGCGAGCATTTGCTCAACGGCACTAAGCGTTTTACTGAGATCTAGCCGACTTGCTGAGTAAAGATTACCGCCATCAGAGAAAGAATCTGGTGTCACATTGAGAATGCCCATGATAGCTGGGCGTGATAGGTCCAATGGTTTGCTGCCACATTGCAATATCTTAGCCATTAATTTCACCACCCCCAAAAGTAAAAACCCCGAGACCGGAAGGTAACTCAGGGTTCGTTACTAAACGCATTTGTTACAGGTCCTCGACTGGCCCGCCAATTGGTGACTCATCAGCGGCGGCGGTTTTTTTGCTACCAGCTCCGTCTCCACCTGAGTGCTTATCTGAATCATCCCTGTTCCAGTCACGCGGTTGGCGCACTTCACGACGGTTCATTAAATCATCTACCTGATCAGCATCAATGGTTTCATATTCCATTAGAGCATCTTTCATCGCCTCAAGAACATCGCGGTTCTCTTCGAGCAAGGTTGTGGCCTTAGCATAGGCATCATTGAGAATCGTTTTAACTTCTTGATCAATTTCTCTAGAGGTATCTTCGGAATAATGAGTATTGCCACCCCCCGGCGCCTGAGAATCATCTTCTCCGTACAGGATAGGACCCATTTTTTCGTTTAAGCCCCACTTGGTTACCATGTTGCGCGCCATTTGAGTTGCACGCTCGATATCATTTGAGGCACCTGTGGTGACTCCGTCAAATCCTCCAATTAACTCTTCAGCAATACGGCCGCCAAACAGACTGCATAATTGACTGAAAAGCTGAGTACGGTTCATGCTGTACCGGTCTTCTTCTGGAGATACTGAGTAACACCCAGTGCTCGCCCACGAGGAATAATGGTCACCTTGTGTACAGGGTCATGCTCTGGTACTAGTCGACCAATGATGGCGTGGCCAGCTTCATGGTAGGCAGTGTTTATTTTCTCTTTCTCAGACATCACCATGGACCGTCTCTCGGCACCCATCATGATTTTATCGCGAGCTTTTTCGAACTCTTCCATTGTAACGACGCGCCGATTGCCACGAGCTGAAAACAGCGCTGCTTCGTTAACCAGGTTGGCAAGGTCGGCGCCGGAGAACCCAGGTGTTCCACGAGCCAAAACAGAAAGATCTACGGCATCCTCTAAAGGTACTTTACGAGCGTGAACCTTAAGAATTTGCTCACGGCCACGAATATCCGGCAAGCTTACATATACTTGGCGATCAAATCGGCCGGGGCGCAGCAATGCTTTGTCCAGCACATCAGGGCGGTTGGTAGCAGCGATGACAATCACTCCTTCATTACCTTCAAAACCATCCATCTCTACCAAAAGTTGGTTGAGGGTTTGTTCCCGCTCATCATTACCACCACCATAACCACCACCCCGATGGCGGCCAACAGCGTCGATCTCATCAATAAAGATGATACAAGGTGCTTGTTTTTTGGCCTGCTCAAACATGTCACGGACTCGCGATGCACCAACACCGACGAACATCTCAACGAAATCTGAGCCAGAGATAGAAAAGAAAGGGACTTTTGCTTCACCAGAGATTGCTTTAGCCAGTAGCGTCTTACCGGTACCCGGGGGGCCAACCATCAGAACGCCCTTGGGTATGCGCCCGCCGAGGCGTTGGAATTTACTCGGGTCACTTAAAAATTCGACTAACTCGCTGACATCTTCTTTTGCTTCGTCTACACCTGCCACGTCGGCAAAAGTAGTGTTAATTTGGTCACCGGTGAGCAACTTGGCTTTGCTTTTACCAAAGCTCATTGGGCCACCCTTGCCTCCAGCGCCTCCCTGCATTTGACGCATGAAGAACATAAAAATAGCAAGAATCAATAAAATCGGGAAGGCTGCGACTAACAGCTGAGAAATAAGACTGGGTTCTTCTTTTTCTTTGCCAATCACTCTAACGTTGTGATTCATTAGGTCGTCCATCAGTTTTGGATCTTGCATGTTTGGACGCACTGACCGGAACTTAGTGCCATCATTGCGCTCACCACTGATGATTAGATCGGCAATAACTACTTCGCTGACACGATCATTTTGCACTTCGTTGATAAAGTCAGAATAATCGATATTGTTTTGCTCAACCTCAGGCGCAAAGCTATTAAAAACAGACATTAGAATCGCGGCCAAGACTAGCCATACAATTAAATTTTTTGCCAAATCGTTCAATTTACTTTCCTCTTCAATTGGCTTTTAAGCCTTTGGCGACCAGATACACTTCTCTAGACCGGGATCTTGAAGCATCTGGTTTTATAATAGATACTCCATTAAACAATGTTCTCACCTGCAGCACAAATGGATCAAACCCTTGTCCTTGAAAAAGCTTAGCGATAAAAACACCATCGCTCGTCAACACTTTTTCAGCTAATTCTACCGCGAGTTCAGCAAGATACATCACGGCGGGTTGATCTACTGCTTTGTTACCACTTAAGTTGGGGGCCATATCAGAAATTACAAGGTCTACAGGGCGATTTTCAATGAGTTTTAGAAGTTCATCAAAAATATCTTCTTCGGTGAAGTCTCCTTGAATAAAGTCTACACCTGCAATTGAGTCCATAGGCAACAGGTCTAATGCATGAACCCTGCCGGTGTGACCCACAAGCCTTGCCGCCACTTGAGACCACCCCCCGGGCGCTGACCCTAAATCTACGACTGTCATTCCAGATCGGATTAATCGGTCTTTTTCTACGATTTCGAGCAATTTATAACTGGCACGAGAACGATAGCCATCAACCTGAGATTGCTTTACGTAGGGGTCCTTTACGTGTTGTTTGATCCAACTGCGATTTTTAGATTTCGCCATAGGTAAGTTTTCGCTAGAATGTGGAGCTACCACTTGAGTTTCCTATTATGACAACTTCCGCTACAGATAAAAAACATTTACGCCGTTTAGGGCACAATTTAAAACCAGTGGTAACAATTGCCACTAAGGGCCTAACTGATACGGTTAATGCAGAGATAGACCGAGCACTGAATGATCATGAGTTAATCAAGGTCAAGGTTGCTGTGGGAGATAGAACCACGAAGAAGAGTGTGAGTGAAGATATTTGCGATAATCATGGTGCTGAGTTGATTCAGTCTATTGGGCATATGCTGCTTATTTTCCGGGCAGCAAAAAAGCCAAACCCAAAATTATCAAATTTACTTCGACAGTAGACTTGAGACAAGAAGAGTCATTCCCAGTGCCGAGTTATGACATAATCTACGAAGAAATTGAGGCTTCAAGGTGAAAGAAATCAGAAAAACTAGGTTATTCGTTGATTATCTTGTGAAACCGGTAATGCTGGGTTTGTTTGTTGCAGCAGTGCTAATTGTGTTGGTGCCTGATTTCCGTCCCACTACAAATAGCCCCTCTGATGACTTGATGACTTTAGAGCAAGCAAATATTAGCTCAGATTGGGCTGGGCAAGTTTCTTATGCCGTGGCCGTATCCAGAGCTGCCCCATCTGTTGTTAATGTCTACACCCTCAAAGGCACCAATAATGGCTCTCCTAGAACATCCCTGGGCTCTGGCGTCATTATGCAATCTGATGGGGTAATACTAACCAATCATCACGTTATTGACGGTGCCATGAAAATTATAGTGTTGTTATATGATGGTCGTGAGGCTGCAGCCTCAATCATTGGTACTGATCCTGAAATTGATCTTGCAGTTCTAAAGATAAATATCGAGGGCTTGACGCCTATTGCTTTAGGCGACCCTGATCAGGCTAGAATCGGTGATGTGGTGTTGGCTATAGGAAACCCTTCGGGAATTGGTCAATCTGTCACCCAAGGCATTATCAGTGCAAAGGGACGAACCACCCAACAAGAAAATATCTTCGAAAACTTTATTCAAACAGATGCTGCCATTAATGCAGGAAGTTCAGGCGGAGCCTTGGTCGATGCCTATGGCAATTTACTTGGAATCAACACCGCTAAACTTGGTGCGTCTGGTATCAGTTTCGCAATCCCCGTGGACGAAGCTCAAACGGTTTTAGAAGATATTCTTCAACACGGTAGAGTCGTCAGAGGCTGGCTGGGTATGAGTGCTAATCCGGGGTTTCTAGCTGAAAGTATCGCTAAGGAACTTGGTGTTTCACAAACGTTTGGAATCTCAGGAATCACTAATGGTGGCCCTGCAGATAACTCGGGCATAAGGGTTGGAGATCTTATTGTTAAGATAGATGCTGTGCCTGTAACAGATCCGACGGCGAGCGTGATGCAAATTACTAATGTATCTCCAGGTCAGCCGGTTAAGATAAGTGTTTTGAGAGAAGATAAACTTCTTGAGTTCACGGTGATCGCAGGTGATCGCGGGGAAGCACTGGCCAAAGGGCTACTTTAAAAAGTCGCCTACAGCAGATAGTAGCTCCTGATTCTGACTCTCTGTACCGACTGTTATTCGCAAGAACGACTTAATTCTCGGCTGCTTAAAGTGCCGCACTATGATGCCCAATTCTCTAAGATAAGCTGCAATAGCCTCAGCTGAGTGTTGAGCGTGATGCACAAAAACGAAGTTAGCCGCTGAAGGTAAAACGGTAAAGCCTAGTTGTTTGAGATCTTTACTCAGCTCTTCGCGGTCTTTGATGATCCTGTCACACGTCTTGTCAAAATAGTCTTTATCCTCAAACGCTGCAATCCCAGCTGCTATTTGTAGATGCCCAAGAGGATAGGAGTTAAAGCTATTTTTAACCCGCTCTAGGCCTTCTATTAAATCAACAGAACCGATTGCATAACCAATTCTCATGCCCGCGAGCGATCTAGATTTTGACATAGTCTGAACGACCAGCAAATTAGGATAATGATCAATTAATGGAACTGCAGATTGCCCACCAAAGTCAATGTAAGCTTCATCGATAACGATGACTGAATCTTGATTGGCTTTTAGTAATTGCTCAATTGAATCAGTGTCCAGCAATCTACCTGTGGGCGCATTGGGGTTGGGAAAAATAATTCCACCATTAAGCTGCTTATAATCAGCAACATCAATACAAAGATCATCGCTTAACGGTATTACTGAGTAATCAATGCCATATAAACGACAAAACACAGTATAAAAGCTGTAGGTTATGTCTGGAAATAGCAGGGGTGCCGGTTGTTTTAATAATCCGTTAAACACATGCGCCAACACCTCATCTGAACCGTTGCCAACAAAAATTTGGTCGCTATTGAGATTATAGTACTTGGCAATAGCTTGTTTTAACCCATCAGCCCCTGAAGGTGGGTATAGGCGCAAATCTTGATTCAGCGCAGCATCTATAGCTGCTATAGCCCCTGGTGAGGGACCATAAGGATTCTCATTGGTGTTTAACTTTACTATATTGGTTGTGCGCGGTTGCTCCCCCGGAGTGTAGGGTTCTAGTTGCGTTACAAAATCACTCCAATATTTACTCATTAAGCTACCTTACTAGCACTCTCTAACCAAACTTATTACTTTTCAATTCGATACTCTGCTGAGCGAGCATGGGCGGTCAAAGATTCTCCGCGCCCAAGAACTGATGCTAATTTACCTAATTCTGACGCACCCTGCTCAGTACAATAAATTAATGAACTGCGTTTTTGAAAATCGTACACCCCCAATGGTGAGGAAAATCGTGCTGTGGCAGAAGTGGGCAAAACGTGGTTTGGCCCAGCACAGTAATCTCCAAGCGCCTCAGCGGTGTGGCGCCCCATGAATATAGCACCTGCATGATGAATACTAGGCAGCCAAGACTCTGGATCTTCCACCGACAGTTCTAAGTGTTCTGGTGCAATTCGGTTGGAAATTTCAGCAGCCTGTTCGGGGCTATCAACCAAAATTAAAGCACCCCTGCTGGCTAGTGACTTGGCAATAATGTCACAACGTTCCATCTCAGGAAGAAGTCTTGCCATAGATTCACCTACCGCTTGGATGAACTTAGGGTCCCAGGTTAGCAATATCGCTTGGGCATCCTCATCATGTTCAGCTTGAGAAAAAAGATCCATTGCGATCCAATCAGGATTAGTCTTACCATCGCAAATGACGAGTATCTCACTGGGTCCTGCGACCATATCCAACCCCACCGACCCAAAAACAAATCGCTTGGCAGTAGCTACATAAATATTTCCAGGGCCAACAATTTTATCGACTTTAGGGATTGTAGCGGTGCCATAAGCCAGTGCTGCGATGGCCTGAGCACCACCAATCGTAAATACACGGTCTACACCGGCAATAGCAGCAGCAGCCAATACGATAGGAGTTAGTTCTCCATCAGGCGCCGGCACCACCATAATAATCTCCTGAACTCCCGCTACTCGAGCTGGAATAGCATTCATCAATACAGAAGATGGGTAGCTCGCCTTGCCTCCGGGTACATAAATACCAACACGCTGCATGGGCGTAATTTGTTGTCCTAGCATGGTGCCATCTGGCTCTTTATATTGCCAAGAGTCTTGCAATTGATGTTGGTGATAATCCTCTATTCGTTGGGCCGATTTCTCAAGGGCCTGACGAGTCTCATGGTCTAGAGACGCTAAGGCTCTGCTCATCTCTTCTTGACCTACACAAATCTGAGTGATGTCACTGCAGATGCGGCGATCCAATCGATTAGTTAATTCAAGCAATGCGTCATCACCATTACTTTGGATATGACTAATAATCTCAACAACAGTTTTTTCAACAGCTGTGTTCGACGCCATATCCCAAGCAATTAGCGAGTCTAATGTCTCACTAAATCCGGAGTCCGTAGTTTTTAGACGCGAAATCTTAACGCCTTGATTACGAGTGGTTGTACTCACAATTCAACCGCCTGTCCGATTGCATCTACAATCGACTGGATACTGCTAAATTTGGTTTTCATGGCCGCTTTATTAACAATAAGCCTAGCACTAATATCCGCTATCTCATCTCGAACCTCTAAACCATTAGCTTTTAAAGTGTTGCCTGTATCAACGATATCAACAATTTCATGGGCGAGTTCTAATATGGGGGCCAGTTCCATAGCACCGTACAACTTAATGAGGTCGGCTTGTCTCCCCTGCTCTGCATAAAATTTGCGCGCAATATTGACGTACTTGGTTGCAACCCTAGTCGGCCCTGATGAGAGGGAGCTCCTTTCGCCACAGCAGTCATAAGTTTGCAACGTGCAATACCAAGATCTAGGGGCTCGTAGTATCCATCCCCCTGGTGCTCTAACAGCAAATCTTTTCCCGCAACGCCGATATCTGCAGCACCGAACTGCACATAGGTAGCAACATCCGAACCCCTTAATATTAGTAGCCGAAGTTCAGGTCGATTTGTTTCAAACACTAGCTTACGGCTGGAAAAAATATCTTCCAGAGGCTCAATTCCTGCCTGATCTAATAACGGCAATGTTTCCTTTAAAATACGCCCTTTAGTTAGCGCTAAAGTAATCTGAGTCATGTCTCGTTAGCATCCTCAACTACAAAATTTTATGTATCAAATAAAGTTTAACTACTCTGGTGCACGATGTATCTTTGCTCCGAGTTGTCTTAGCTTTTCCTCGATGCATTCATACCCACGATCAATATGATAGATACGATCAACAATCGTCTCTCCCTCTGCTACCATTCCAGCAATAACCAGAGCGGCTGAAGCTCTTAAGTCCGAGGCCATTACCTGGGCACCTTTTAATTTTTCCACGCCCGATACGATGGCTGAATTACCTTCTACGACAATTTGGGCACCCATGCGATTGAGCTCTTGAACCTGCATCAATCGGTTCTCAAAAATAGTTTCAGTAATAACGCCCGACCCCTCAGCAACTGCGTTAACTGCGGTCAATTGCGCCTGCATATCTGTTGGAAACGCAGGATAGGGTGCGGTTTTTAAACTGATAGATTTAGGCCGTCGACCCAACATATCTAACTCTATCCAATCATCACCTACGGTTATCTTCGCACCTGTTTCTTCCAACTTCCTCAACACCGCTTCTAGGGTCGTGGGGTCGGTCTGATTGACTCTTATCTTACCCTGAGTGGCCACTGCTGCAGCAAGATAGGTGCCTGTTTCAATTCTATCCGGCATCACCTTGTATGTGCCGCCAGAAAGCTTATCAACGCCATGAATTGTAAGAGTACTTGTTCCAGCACCTTGAACATTAGCTCCCCATGCATTTAGGCACTCCGCTAAATCAACTATTTCTGGCTCGCGCGCAGCATTCTCAATCGTTGTGATTCCATCAGCTAAGGTGGCGGCCATCATTAAATTTTCAGTCGCTCCGACTGACACCAAATCCATAAGAATTCGAGTGCCTTTCAATCGACCATCGCAGATCGCATTGATATATCCTTTGTCAATGTCGATAGTTGCACCCATTGCTTCCAACCCGCGCAAATGAAGATCAACGGGCCGGCTACCAATGGCACAACCTCCAGGAAATGAAACGTTAGCTTCGCCATAACGAGACAGCAGAGGGCCTAAAACCAATATAGATGCCCGCATAGTCTTTACAAGGTCATAGGGCGCGGTAACGCTATTCAACGTCGATGTGTCTATTTCAACAGACATTTTTTCATCAACACTGAGTCTCACACCCAGAGTGCCTAGCAACTCGATCGTTGTAGTCACATCTTGTAAGTGCGGCAAGTTGTCGATGCTGACCAAACCTTCACACAGCAATGAGGCCGACAATATCGGCAGCGCTGCGTTTTTAGAGCCTGAAATCCACACTTCACCCTGAAGTGGTCCAGCACCTTGAATAATGAGTTTATCCATTGGATAACCTTACAAAGAAAATTCGTATTGTAAATATAGCGTCTGCTGCGTAGCCTTCTACAGTCTAACCTCTGTATTAACTAAGATCTTGCCACTCTTGTTGAGTAAATAACTTCATATTGACCGCATGTATAGCACCTGATGATATCTGATCATTTAGAACCGCATAAACCAACTGCTGGCGCTGCACTGCGCGCTTCCCTTCGAAAAAATCACCGACGGCGACGATGTTGAAATGATTTCCCTGACTTTCAACTTGAACCTCACAATCAATCAATGTGCTTTCTAATAAACTTTTAATTTCTTCAAGATTCATTCTTTGTTCTCATAGTGTTTCGTTAATTACTCGTAAGCCAGCCATCAATTACTGTGCCTATGTTACCTGAGGACTTGCGGGCGGCATTTTGGAACTGACTCGAGAAAGTTTTACTTAAATTTATCCCATTTAAAGTTACATTGACGATATTCCACTCGCCGGTTTTTCTTTTTTTGGCCATCAAGTAATTGAGAGGATAAACAGCTGTCGCACCGCGAATTTCTTGTTTCGCAACAATGACTCTCTTTTCTTTGGACAACACCTGTCTGTTGACTAAAACAATTTTCTCATCGCCATAACTCATCAGACCTCGACCATAGGTTTCTACCAAACCTTCTCGAAAAACCGCAACAAATCGATCGCGCTGCTCTCTTGTTGATAATTTCACGTATTTTTTCCCCATGACTTTTTTTGCAACATAATCAAAATCAACAAAAGGGGTCATAAGACTATTTAGCGCACTAAAGTAGGATTTCTCATTCCCGGGGTACTGATCTTTGTGGTCAGCAATAATGGTTAGTAATTCGCTGGTCATCGTCTCAATATTATCAAACGGGTCTTGTTTACTTATTCCGGTTTGGGCAGACGTTTGCGCACCAACTAAGGGCGAGAAACTCAACACTACTATGCACAACCAAACGGTTTTGCTAAACACACTTAATTTGTTCATAAACTAGTCCAATTATTTCTTCCTTTAACACCACTTTGTATCAATCATCCATAAAAAATAACTTTCTTAAGAACACTACTGACTTTTGGAGTCGCGCACTATACCATTCCTGAGTGGTTGAATAAACAAAATGCACCCTGGCTGCGGAGAACTTATGCCTGCAATTTATATGTCCATACTCGCTTTAATTGCAGGTCTCTTGGGCTTAGTTTGGGGCGCTGATAAATTTGTTAACGGCAGTGTTGGTGTGGCTCGAAGTTTTGGCATCTCGTCGCTCGTTATTGGGCTAACTGTTGTCTCAATAGGTACTTCAGCCCCTGAAATCATTGTTTCGATTAATGCAGCGTTGAAAAATTCTGGCGGTTTAGCCGTTGGTAATGCCATTGGTTCGAATTTAGCCAACATTGGTTTAGTACTTGGTATCACAGCCATCGTCGCGCCTATTCCCATACAAAAGCATCTTTTGCGAGAAGAAAGCCCGATACTCCTACTTATTACCGCCTTAGCTGGACTCTGCCTTTACGATGGGCAGCTAAATCGCGGGGAGAGCCTTGCCTTAGGTTTCTTGGTTATCCCGCTATTAATCATTGTTGTGAAATACAAGAAAAGCCAACCAGATGCGGATGTAAACGCTCATATAGACACTGATTCAGTCAAGGAAAACTCCTTGAAAAGCTCTGGACTATGGCTAATTATTGGCCTGGCGGCGCTACTTGTTAGTGCTGAAATCACTGTCTGGGGCGCAAAAGATATCGCCCGTTATTTTGGTGTCAGCGATCTTATAATCGGACTGACGGTGATCGCCATTGGGACTAGCCTTCCAGAATTGGCCGCGTCTATTATGAGTGCTCTAAGAGGTCACCATGATATAGCAGTAGGGAATATTTTCGGCTCAAATTTATTTAACATACTACTGGTTATGGCCACAGCAGGTGCTATTGCACCAATGAATCTATCTCAAGAAGTGTTCACTCGAGATTATCTTTCTTTAGCGGCAATGACGCTGTTAATGGTTATAATACTTGCTGTTTCACTTGCAAAAGGGAAACGCAGTAACACAGGTGCGCACCTTTCTAGAACCGTCGGCATTATTCTGTTATCAGCATACTGTTGCTACTATCTTTTGTTATGGCCGTCTATGATGGCTGGCTAGTGATTACCTGAGAAGACGTTTTCGTCATATAATGCAAAATAAGAAATTTTGAACTACAACGAGCGCATTCCGAAATGATCGATTTTATTGAATCAGGCCTTCGTACTATCAAGATGGAAGTTGAAGCAGTTGGACTTCTATCTTCTCGTGTAGATCAGCAATTTAGAATTGCTTGTGAAACAATTTTGGCATGCCAGGGGCGTGTTATTGTGACCGGAATGGGCAAATCTGGCCATATTGGAAACAAAATTGCTGCGACCCTTGCCAGTACCGGTACTCCTGCATTTTTTGTCCATCCTGGTGAAGCCAGTCATGGCGATCTTGGCATGATCACGAAGACTGATGTGGTCATTGCGATATCTAATTCAGGCAATACCAATGAAATCGTGACGCTTTTACCTCTGATTGCTCGATTAGGTATTCCGCTGATTAGCATGACAGGAGACGAGCAGTCGCAACTAGCTAAAGCTGCCTGTGCAAACCTTGATGTTTCCGTAACTATTGAAGCTTGCCCTCTTAATTTAGCACCGACAACAAGTACTACTGTTACCCTGGTAATGGGAGATGCTTTAGCAATCGCTCTTTTGGAGGCTCGCGGCTTTAACGCAGAAGATTTCGCGTTCTCTCACCCTAGCGGAGCCTTGGGTCGAAAACTGTTATTGCGTGTCAAAGATATCATGCACGAAGGTGATCAAATTCCAGTCGTGAGCGCTGGGAAAACACTACAGGATGCGCTGATTGAGATGACCCAAAAAGGCCTGGGCATGACAACAATAATGTCAGACGATGCCAAACTGGTGGGTATCTTTACTGATGGTGATTTACGCCGCATCATAGATCTCAAAGTAGACTTTGCTACTACTTCGGTCTCTGATGTTATGTCGGCAAACCCTAAGACAATCCCACAAAACATGCTTGCCGCAGAAGCACTAACTATTATGGAAAAGGCTTCAATAACAGCTCTAATTGTGGAAGAGGAAGACCATATTACTGGCGTCTTGCACCTGCATGATATCCTAAGAGCGGGAGTGATTTAATGTGTATAACTCCAAAGTCAGTGATAGATGCTGCACAAAAAATTAAGCTTCTTTTACTCGATGTAGACGGCGTACTCACCGATGGAAAACTCTACTATGGTAATAGCGGTGAAGAAATGAAGGGATTTGATATTCAAGATGGTCTTGGTATAAAACTCTTACAAAAGGGCAATATTCAAGTTGGTATCATTACAGGCAGAATGTCTTCCCTACTGCAAAGACGAGCCGATGAATTAGGCATCAGCCCTGTGATTCAAGGCCGTGAGGATAAGTTAACCGCCTTAGATGAATTACTGCCATCCTTAGACATGACTCTCGATGAAATTGCTTTTATAGGAGACGATTTACCTGACCTTGCGGTAATCAAAAGAGTAGGTTTAGGTATCACAGTAGCGAATGCTAGTAGCACTTTAGCCGCAGAGGCTAATTGGCAAACGGTCTCTACTGGCGGCAATGGCGCAGTGCGTGAAGTGGCAGAGATGATACTCATCGCGCAGGAAAAGTTTAGTAAAATTGTGGGGCAATACCAATGATTCGCCAATCTTTTATTGGTATTACTCTAGTAGTCATCATTAGTTGGTTTTTAGTTGTTTGGGATTCTCCCCCCGAGTCTTTTATACGTAAAAATAATTCTCAAGTGGTTCAAGAACCAAGTGTTGACAGTTACATGACAGCAATGACAAGTCAGCGTTTCTCTGACAATGGAAATGAATTATTTATCTTAACTTCATCTAAAATGGAACTATTGTCTGGAGAGACCCAATTGCATTTATCGGCTCCTCGCTTTGTCTCTCGAATAGGTAATTTGGAGCAGCGTGAAGAGAAAGGTGTTTCTTTTGTTGCTCATTCAGGGACACTGTCAGCGGATGGCAGTAAGTTAGCCTTGAATGGAGATGTTGTGGCGTTTATTAACGGCACTAGCCATCAGAGTACCTTAACCTCGAATAATCTGAGCTACAATTCGGCGCGCATGACCGTTACAACCGATGGAGGTTTTAAGTTAGTGTCCCCAGAGCTAACGTTATCCGGCACTGGCCTAAATGCAGATCTTGATAAAGAAGTATTTAGAATAAACTCCAAAGTACGTGCAACCCATGATGCTATTTAGAAAACTACTGATTCTTTTTATCATGGCCCATTGCTGCATGGCCTTGGCACTCTCAAGTGATGGCGCTCAACCCATTTCGGTTGCTGCGGACTATGCTGAACGCAATGAATTAACAGGTCTAACTCAGTATCGTGGTAACGTCATTATTAGGCAGGGAAGTATTTTAATTGATGCTGAGGAAGTCACAATCCACTACGAGGGTGACACAGTGAGTCGGATTTTGTGTTTAGGATCACCCGCTAGTTACCAGCAGGTCTCGCTTGATGATACTACGCTCGTAATAGCTAAAGCCGAGACCATTGAGTATCTCTTGATCAACGATATTATTAATCTAAAAACTAATGCTTCTCTCGCTCGAAATGGTACCTTTATCAAAGGTGATACCATCAACTATGATTTGGCTAAAGGAACATGGAAAGCTAAGGGTGATGATCAAAGTGACCAAAAACGAATACAGCTTGTTATACCTCCTTTCAAGCAGAATGGGACCGCAATAGACGAGCTTGTCAGGACTGGAGTATCCTTAGACAATCTCGGGGAAACAAACTGATGGCTACCTTGGAAGCTAAAAACCTAGCTAAATCATACGGGAAAAAGCCTGTTGTTAGGGACGTCTCTTTATCCGTAAAGCAAGGAGAAATTGTTGGTCTGTTAGGGCCTAATGGAGCAGGTAAAACTACATGCTTTTATATGATTATTGGATTGGTTTCTCAAGATGGCGGCACTGTTCAGATTGATGATGAGGATATAACTTCACTACCAATGCATGGGCGAGCTCGCAGGGGCCTAGGATATTTACCCCAAGAACCTTCGATCTTCAGAGCGATGAGCGTTGAAGATAATGTCTTAGCTATACTAGAAACGCGAAAGGACTTAACACGTAATGAACGGCAAGAGATCCTGAAAACTCTGCTCAATGAATTTCACATCTCTCATCTTGCTAAAAGTACTGGTATGAGTTTATCGGGAGGAGAGCGAAGAAGAGTTGAGATTGCTCGAGCACTGGCTGCCAACCCTCAATTTGTTCTACTTGATGAGCCCTTTGCTGGTGTCGATCCTATCTCTGTAAACGATATTAAAAATATTATTCGCCATCTTCGCGACAAAGGTATTGGAGTGCTGATAACTGATCATAATGTCAGAGAAACACTGGATATATGCGAACACGCGTATATTATCGGTGAAGGCCATGTTATTGCAGAGGGATCTACAGAACATATTTTGAATGACAAAAAAGTCAAACAAACCTATCTTGGTGATCACTTTACCCTATAAAAATGGTCTTTTTTGCATTATTGCATTGTCATGTCAGTAGTTTCGGCACTAAACTTGCTTCTTTAACTAAAGCGTAAACCGTTACTCTATGCGTCCAGGCTTACAATTAAAATTTAGCCAACAGCTGACAATGACTCCTCAATTGCAGCAAGCGATTAAGTTGCTGCAATTATCCACTCTTGAATTAAGTCAAGAAATTACAGAGCAACTTTATAGTAATCCGCTGCTGGAAG
>JGI20152J14361_10001593_pt1 | contig 14660 bp, 14 predicted proteins | sample COG_02_FD_14361 | JGI IMG/M metagenome (IMG submission 14361)
TTCTTCATCTTCTTCATCTTCTTCATCTTCTTCTTCGGATGATTCAGTGACTTCAGTGTCACAATAATATTTATCTTCTTCTTCATTAAATATGATACAAGCGCTAATACTTTCCCAATCAGAATTGCAAGATAATGTTAACTGGAACTCTAAAGCATCCCCAAAAACCTCATATAAAACAGCTAAAACTTCCTCGTCCAACGATCCTTCTCCCATATAAATTGAACTATCCGTAGTATCCGCTAATCTCATACAAAACTTTGCGTAAGGCTTGTCATATTCTCTACTCCCTAAATCAACTCCTGAATCAAATACATTTTTATTAATTAAATAAATCTCGCCCTCATATTCCTCAAAAGGTATATTATTAGAATTTAATTTATTTATATTATCCTTAGACGAAGCTGATTTTACTGAGATTTCAAGAGAAAGAAATACTTTGGCCATAATTAATTTTTTATATCTAATTTTTTATGTAATTTAAGTATAAATAGTCTGTCATAAAAATAACCACATCATCAACCGCTCTAATTTCTTCAGATACTCCTTATCCTGGAGCAACTATAACTTTTATTATTTTGTTTGAATTTTCAAATAGCTGAACGTCTAATTCACTAGGCTGAAACTTTATTTTTTTCTCATTTTTTTACATATTATAAAATCAAAAAATATTAACTATTTCTATATCATTTGATTTGTTTAATTTTATCAACTTTTATTTTTTTTTTAAAAACAATTAATCATGAAAAAAATTTTTATTGATATGGACGGTGTTTTAGCCGATTTTGGTAAAAAGGTAAACGAAATTAATTTAGATGACACAATCTCCATGCATTTTAAAAAATCACCTGATGAAATAGAGGGTGTTTTTAGAGATTTAGAACCATTAAAGAATGCTGTTACATCAGTTATAAAATTACATAAATCCGGTAAGTATGATTTGTTTATTGCAACGACTGCACCTTGGAATAATCCCAGTAGTTTTTCTGATAAAAGAATTTGGATAGAAGAGCATTTTGGAGAAATATTTAAAAAGAAAATGGTTATCACGCACCGCAAAGATCTTTTAATTGGTGATTATTTAATTGACGATAGGTTAGCAAATGGCGCTAAAAATTTCAAAGGAGAATTACTCCGTTTTGGTTGGGATTATGAAAATCAATCTTGGAATGAGTACAAAAATTGGGAGGATGTTTTAAAAAAATTATTATAGTATGAAATTGTGTTAGAGTATTTAAAAGATTTTAATTATGTTAGAGGCTTAAAGATGCCAGAGGAAAAATTAAATTATTTGAAAATGGACTCTTAAGAATTTTTAGAATGTGTGATTTAGAAAATTAAAATTTAATAATAAATAAAAGATGGCAAAAGTATTTTTATTAATTACCAGTTATAATAGTGTTACTTACAGTGAGGATAAAGTTGAACTTTTGAATTTTCATAGTATTCCATTTGAAATTAATGACAATAAGATATATTTGATTAGTAAATCTGCGGTCTCTGTAAAAAGTAGAGAATATGACGAAGTTTACAGTAAATTTTGTATGCAAATTGCTGATTCTTCAGATGCTCCTATTTCACTTGGTGAAGGAGCTTTAGAGGAAGATAAGCTTCCTGTATTAATTAATGTATTTGGTAATCATTTGGAATTTGATATTGAATTAATGTGTAACGATGAATCAGCATCTGGGGAATTGATTTTAGCGAAGAACGAAGATACAGGTGAAATTAATTGGGAAAGTGAGGGATTTAATCCGGATTGGGAAGATGCTATCTGTGAAAATTGTGGATATGAAAATTACATGTGTGATTGCAAGAAGGATGAGTAATATGAGGCTATTGAATTAAAAGAAGAATTAGAAGAGACGCCAGTTTCTCTTATTTATTTATGAATAAATGAAAAATTATCATGAAATTTTAAATAATTAGATATGTCTAAACGCTATCTTACGAAATCTCGCTATAAATTAGGTTTAGAATGCCCCAACAAACTTTTCTTCACAAAAAAAGCAAATGAGTTTTTAAACTTAAAAAGTGAGGACTCTTTTCTTATGGATTTAGCTTCTGGAGGTTTTCAAGTAGAGGAGTTAGCGAGAATGCATTACCCTGAAGGTATCTTAGTGGAAGAATTGGATGCCTATGACTATGAGGTACTTGCTGCCAATACAACAGGGTTGTTAAAAAGAGATAATGTTGTAATATTTGAGGCAGCTTTCATATACGAGGGACTTTTTATAAGAACAGATATTTTAGTTAAAAAGGGTAATCAGATAGAGCTTATAGAAGTGAAAGCAAAATCATATCATCCTAATGATAATCATGAATTTGCTGGAAAAAACGGAGCAATTAAATCTACTTGGAAGCCATACCTTTTTGATTTAGCATTTCAGAAATATGTTGTTAAAAAATCTAACCCAAATTACAATGTTACTCCTTATTTGATGTTGGCAGACAAGAGTAAAACAACTACTATAGATGGATTAAATCAAAAATTTAGAATTACCAAAAACACCAATGAGAGAACGGGAATTATAAAGCATATTGATAAATTAAGCCACCCAGAAAAAGAGTCTGTTTTATCTAAAATTAATATGTCTCATTTAATATCTAGGATTGAAAACGGGGAGGATAGGGTCATTGAATCACTGGATTTTGAGGAAAGTATTAATACTTTATATAATTTCTACTCAGCAGATAAATACTTTAATTATCCAGTTGAGGGAGGGAAATGTAAAAAATGCGAATTCAGAGGCAGCCTAAACAATGCACCTTCAAACATTAAATCAGGTTTTGAATATTGTTGGGGTAATCAATTAAATTGGGGTAAAGATTTTTTCACCAAACCGACTCTGTTTGATGTTTGGGACTTCAGGAGTTGGCAGAAAATAGGAGATCCTAATGACATTTTACTAGAGAAAATAACTGAAAATCATATTGGTGGAGTTAAACCAGAGCCTGGGAAAATTTCCAGAACAGAAAGACAGTGGATACAAATAGAAAAAGCCATTTCAGGCGACAAGGCCCCTTTTATATTAAAAGAAGAGTTAAAACAGGAAATGGACTCTTGGAAATTTCCCTTGAACTTCATTGATTTTGAAACATCCACAGTGCCTCTCCCATTTTTTGCTGGACAAAAGCCATATGAGCAAGTTGCTTTTCAATTTTCACATCATATCTATCACAAAGACGGAACAATTGAGCATGCTAGCGAATTTATAAGTACAGAATCTGGGGTGTATCCAAATTTTTTATTTGCAAGAGCTCTTATGAAGGCGTTATCAAAAAATAATGGAAGTGTTTTTAAGTTTGCTACACATGAAAACACAATTGTTAATGCAATTATAGAACAGCTAGTTTATAGTAAGGAAACTGATAAATATGAACTAATAAGTTTTCTTAAGTCTATTAGTCATTCTAAAAAAAATATAACACAAGAGGCTTGGAAAGGGGAAAGGGATATGATAGATCTATGTGAAGTCATCAAACATTTTTATTACAACCCTCTTACGAATGGTTCTAATTCAATAAAAAAAGTTTTACCTGCTGTATTTGAGACTTCAACGTTTATAAGAGAGAAAAATACAGTAAGCCTATTGGACAAATTAATTTAGGGTCAAAGAACTTTCAAAAATCTAAAATTTGGCTTGAGGAAATAGACAATAAAATTCAAGATCCATATCTCTCATTGCCTAAAATATTCAATGAGCATACCCCTGATTTTGAGTTGATCTCAGAGATGGAGGAATTAGCAGACGGTGGTGCAGCATTAACAGCATTTGGCAAGCTTCAATATACAGATATGTCAATAGAGGAGAGAAAAGCCATTACAAACTCTTTATTGAGATATTGTGAGCTAGATACTTTGGCTATGGTCATGATATATGAACATTTGAGGGAAATTATATGAAATAATTAATTTTAAATAAAAAAATTTAATTAGTTCCATTATTGATAATTCCAAAATAAATTTGCATTATTTTTTTTATATTTACTAAGCTATGATGCTTCATTCTTATAGAGGTAAATTATTAAAATAAATGTTATGAAAGACAACACCGTAAAGTGCCCAAGTTGTAAAGAAGTTTTTAAAGTAGATGATGCTGTGTACAACAACATTGTAAATCAAGTACGTGACCAGCAATTTAAGGATGAATTGAACACTAGAATAGCTGCCGAGAAAAGAGATAAAGAAGCTGCCTTAAAAACAATAGAGCTAGAGCTTAACAATAAATTTCAGAGAGAATTAGGGAACAAACAACGCGAGTTAGATGTTTTAAAAGCAAAAAGTAAATCTGATTTAATAGAAGAGCTTTCAAAAAAAGACGCAAGAATTCTAACTCTAGAATCAAAAATTAATCAAGGAGAAATAGATAAAAAACTAGCGCTCTCTGATGCTATTAAAACAATTGAGAAAGAAAGAGATCAGCTTTTAAATAATTTAAGAGCAAAAGATACAGAGATGGAGCTCAAAGAAAAATCTTTGAAAGAAGAGTTTAGAAGAGAAATTGATCATGTGGCAAAAGATATTAAATTAAAAGATGATGAAATTGAACGCCTAAAAGATTTTAAGCAAAAATTATCTACTAAAATGGTAGGTGAAACACTTGAACTTCACTGTGAAACAGAGTTTAATAAAATAAGAGCCACCGGTTTTCAAAACGCTGAATTTGAAAAAGATAATGATGCCTCAGGAGGTACTAAAGGAGATTATGTGTTTAGAGAAAAAGATGAAAATGATCATGAAATTATTTCTATCATGTTTGAAATGAAAAATGAGGGAGATGAAACTGCTACCAAAAAGAAAAATGAAGATTTCTTTGCCAAACTAGACAAGGATAGAAAAGCTAAAGGCTGTGAATATGCCGTATTGGTTTCTTTATTAGAAGCAGATAATGAATTTTATAACACCGGTATTGTAGATGTTTCTCACAAATACCCAAAAATGTATGTAATTAGACCGCAATTTTTTATACCCATTATTACACTGTTGCGTAATGCAGGAATGAAATCTTTAAAGTATAGAACAGAACTAACTAGGATGCGAAACCAAAACATAGACATTACCCATTTTGAAGAAAATATGGAGAATTTTAAAACTGGTTTTGCTAGAAACTATGATTTAGCTAAAAGACAATTTGGCGAGGCTATTAAAGAGATAGATAAAAGCATTATGCATTTAAACAAAATTAAAGAAGCGCTAACTTCATCTGAAAGAAACTTACGCTTAGCAAATGATAAAGCTGAAGATTTAACAATCAAGAAATTGACCTACAACAATCCTACCATGAAAGAAAAGTTTATGTTAAATACTATTCAAAACCATAACAAATGATTGATTCTCAATTTAATTCTTCTTCATCTTATTCTGATGCAGATCACGCTATAAATAAAGCCGTTTTAGAATTTGAACTTATAGACTCTCGAACAAAAATAACAACTGAAACTATCAGTAGAGAACCTTCTTCTGAAGAACGAGAGAAATTATGGCAGGTAACTAGGGTTTTTGTTGATTTTATTTACAAACAAGATTTAAACCTAACTAATAAGGAACTTCGTGATATAGCGTGTCATTATTCTATTGTGGCATTACACTGGAATGATCTTCTAATGAGTGATCAAGAATTTTCTTATTCAAATGGAAGGTTTAGGAGAGATACTGTAGCACTTGCATTGTGTTTGTTTTCTAGATTAGATAATAGTTATATCCACTATCAAAATATTTTAGATGGATGGATATTGCCTCATGCAAATTGGTCTATAACACTCTGGACTCTTAGATCTATTATAGACAGTAATCGTGATAATTTCTTTAATAAACTTTCTAATGAAGAGGCACAAAAAGCCTCTAAATACGTAACTGATTCTTATCATAAAAATAGGTTTGTAGATTATAATTACTTAATTGATAATGATAATGAGCACCCTCTATTAGAACATTGGTGGAAAATTAGATTACTTTTTAAGTATCCTAATAAAGATACATGGATATTTTTAAGAAAATATATTTGGAATTCAATTGATGTTCCTGGTGGATTAGGATTAATCTCTCGTGACAGAAACGTGAATAAAGATTTTTTAAAAACTAAGAGTGAGTTAATTGAATTTCCTATAAACTGGAGGTTTAACGAAAAGCTTTTATTTCTTTTTGTTTTTTTCTGTTTTAAAATTGATGACGAACTTGACGAGGGAGAAAAAGAGAAAATGAGGAAATATTGGGGAGAATGGGTTAATGATTCTGATGATGAACTGTATAATAAGACTTTTGAGAAAGTAACTTCTGAACTGGAAAAAAATTCTTCTATTGAAAAACTATATCAATGTGTTCATGATATAAAAGCTTTTTTTATAAATAAATATAACAAAGACAATACAACTTCAGATATAGAGAAAAAAGATAAAATTAATACTCAATTGGTATTTATTTTAAAAGATTTAAAGTTGCTCTCGTATGCAGACGGATTTTGTCACGATAGTGAATTTCAATTCATAGAGGCTTTAAAAGGAATATGGGGTGTTCAAGAAAAATTATTTGACGGAGCTTTTCCTGAAAATTCTGGTATGAGAAAAAAATTTCCAAAATTTCAAAAAAAATCTGATAGCTCTAAATTAAAAGAAGTTTCTCAAATTGATAAATACCCTGATAATTTATATTTTCAAACAAAACTAAATCATTGGAACTGTCTAGTTAAAGAAAACAAGATTATTCAGGGTGAGGGTTCTAATCCTCTTAAAGTAATTCCTTTTCCCAATTTGAGTAATTCTGCTAATGTTGAAAAAGATTTATTTAGGAGGTTTTCCGAAGATGAAATAAATTTAATTGTTAATAAGATTACTTCTTCTAAAAGTTGTATCTATTTAACATGGATAAATGAAAGTTTAGAAGCTGGAATTGATAATCGTGGTTTTAAAGCTCCATTTTGGTTTATGCCCTTTGTATGTTATGGATTTGATATTGGCTCTTTTTTATTTTTTGAGCAAAACGGCATATTTACTAATTATAAAAACAGTGATGAATTAACCTGTGTGTTACATGTTGATTTATGGGAAAGTATTAGCGTAGAAAAGGGTTGGAACGGTTTACTAGACAATTGGATTGAAGAAGGATATTACAATGAAGAAGACTTAGAATTAGATAACGAAAATATTACTTCTCTTAAAATTAAAGGAACACACCCTAATTCTGGAAATGAAATAGTTGTTAATTTTGTTGACACACACGGTCCAGGTAACAAGTCTACTTTACACATTATCAAAGCTATATGGGACAATGTTTGGAAAGATACTGTTGCTGAAAACAAAGATACTAGTATGTTTATATTACCCAGAAATAGTGAGTATTTTAACTCTTGGGATGAACTTTTAGTCTGGGCCAAGTCAGAAGATGACAGTACTAAAGGAATTAATGAAAATCCATAATTTTTATTCCATAAGACTATGAAAAAAAATGATAATGTTTTTTGTTCATTGTGTGGAAAAAAATATTCTTTTTCGAGTACATGTTGTGAAAGACCAACTTTAGACTCCTTTACGAATTCAGATTCAAAAAAAATTAACGAAATAGAGGAAATTAATTACATTAAGAAATTAGTGAAATATTGTGTCTGGTGCGGGTCTCTTGTTAAATGGAATGGGGGAAACTATACAAAAAAATGTGAAACTTGCAGTAAAAATGTTAGAGGTGGTAAGTTTTTTAGACTTGATGAAACTTTAAGCTTTTGCGAAAACTGCGGTATGAAAGTTTTTAGTAGAGATAATAATTGTAAATGTGGATACCTACCATTACAAGAAGACAATTCTCTTTTAGAGATTAATTCTAATTTTACCTATCCTTTCGAGAAAGATTTCTGCAAAGATTGTGGAAAAAAAATAAAAGAAATAAGTGATTTTGAAGAGGATATTGTAAATGAAGAAACAGGAGAGGTAACAACTGAATTTCCTCACTTTTGCAATCTAAAATCCCCATTTTACCCCTAATTTGTATGCTCATAATAAAATTTTTACATTTAAAAAAAAATTATGGGTTATAATCAACAATATATAGATTGGAAATCAGGAAAAGCTGGATACGATTGGGTAGACTGCTTAAATTTTATTTTAATTGCTAATGCAGAAGTGACTGATGCAACTTTGTCTCCTGAGGAAATGAATAAAATTAGAGAAATCAATGAAATAACTTTTTCTCATTGGGTTGGGGATGGTATGCCCTATTTACCAGATGAACCAGATGAAAAATTAAAGAAAGCCCATGATTGGTATTTTTCAATTATAAAAAACACCCCTGAAGACGAGGTAAATCAAGAGGTTGGAAAACAGTTTAATAAAGTCATTGGATGGATGAAAAATCAAGATTGGTTTAATCCAACTTTTGCTCAATCAATTATAAATTGGCTGGTTGAAATTGCTCAATCTGATGGTAATGTGATTTCCAATGAAAAAGGATCTATTAATTCTTTAGCAGAATACTTTGGGGTTGAAAATCCTTTTTAGATTAAAAATGAAGATATATTCAAGATAAAATATATTATCAAATTTGATTAGTGAAAAACCGGTGAATTTTGGGGGCCCACACCACCTGGAAATTCTAAATATACGTCAGAGTTATCATAAGTGAAGCCTATAATATAATCCCCATGATCATTGCCATAACCCATTTCATCCGTTGATACTGTAATGAGTCCAAATTTATTAATATCAAAAGATGATTTAAACTCTAGCAACCCACTAACTTCAAAATTTTCTGCTGTTAAAGTGGTAACTAATTTATTATTTCTTTTGTTGAAGGATTCAGGTGTAAAAAAATTATCCCAATCTTCAGGCAAAAAAGACTTTCCATAATCCTTGCTAACATTTTTAGATTTTGTAATCTCATCTTCATCAAAATGTTTGTTCATTAAATCTGAAATTTTTCCTGAAAAAAACAGTTTATCCTCAATATAAATTTCTAAAAATGCTAGATCAAAGTGTAAAGCAGTAAAAGCAGAAACATCGCTTATATCCCAATATCCATCCTTTTCAAGATAATCAATACAAAATTGGTTCCACAAGCTAATTTGAATCACTGAATAAGTTTGAGCTAATTTTTCCTTATTATTAATCCATTCATTGTAATCATTTTTTGAAATAAACCCTTGGTTAAATTCAGATCCAAAACCTGATAAAAAAACTTCGAGTTTACGGCCTTCAGAAGGTTTGTTATGTGTATCTGTTATTTTCATTTTTTTAACTTAATAATACATAAACAATAAAAAAGATGTATAAAATTAATAAAAGAATCCCTCTACTTAATCCAATTTTCTTATTTGAAATTAGGATTATAAATGTAAGAACTGTAAGTGCTAGTAAAACAAACATTATTTTAAGACTAAAATTTTGTATGCTTTGTGTCAAAAAAATAGGATTGTAAAAAACAGAAAACATAAGAATAGGAAAACCTAAAGCAAATCCAATATCAAAAACATTACTTCCAATTGCATTTGAAATGGCATCATTATAATTTCCTTTCATTGCATCTTTCACAGAAAGTATAGTATCCGGAACACTAGTTGCAGCAGCCGCAATAATTACTGCAACAATAGAAATTGGTAAATCTAAACCACTTAAATTTTCAAGGCCAAAAATAGAATACTGTTTTTCTCCAATTAGTTCACAAGCCCAAACTAGGACTAAACAAGAACTACCCATAAATAATAAAGAAACTAGCAAGAGTGTAATTGCTCTGAAATTATTAATTTTTTTATTTCCAATCAAGGCTGTTGAAAAATCTAATTGTAAAAAACTTACCAAACGATTTTTGGTACTTATAGACGTTGTAACATTGTAATAATCTGTATTGGTAACACCTTTAGCTTTCATTGACGAAATCATGTAGATTACATAAATTAAATACAAACTAACTAAAATAGCACCACCAATAACATTTAATAACTGAAAATAAATTATAACTATTAATGCAATTTGAAGAATGATTAAGGCTATAGAATCTCTGTAAATAACTTTTTTCGAAAGTTGGATTGTTTTTGACACACCATAATAAACTACTGCAATAATTGATAATGCTGGAATTACCATAGCATTAAACACAGCGCTTCCTGCAACTGTTCCAAGACCACCAGAAAACCCCTCTGAATCTTTTAAAAATAATAAGAAAAAAATACTAGTTAGCAATTCTGGTATAGAGCTAGAAATTGCATTAATAGTGGCGCCTTTAACACCATCTGTTAAATTTCTTCCTAGAAAAGAAGATGCATCCTCGAAACCATTGGAAGTTCTCCAAATAACTAGACTAGAAATTACAATTAATAATAAAGGAATAATTATACCCATAAATTAGGCTAATAAAAAAAGGGCTTATTGCCCTTTTTTAAATTGAAAATTAAAAGAAATTATTTTTTTAACTCATCAAAAGTTATTTCCATACATTCTAAACAACCATGTAAAAAACTTTTTTCATTTTCATCTACTTCTCCATCGGCAGACCAATCATCATTAGACCTCTAGCAGCTACTATTCTGGTAGATTTGTCTAACGCAGTAAGTCCTCCAGCAGCAGTAAAAACAGCTGTTGCTCTGTCCTCAAATGTATCAAAAGAACCCCACCAAGCAAATGACTCTTCTATTAGTTTATCTTGGGCATCCTTATCAAATCCAGCAGGTTCTAAAATTGCATTAATAAGACCTCCAACAAGTTGTAGTTCTACTTTGTCCATTTGGCCGTCAGCAGCTGTCATTTCAATAAACATACCAACTAATGCGTGGGCATGTGTAAATTTGTTCTCACTCATAATATTTATTTTGTTAGTTTATAATTTCTAAAAATAATAAAAAAAAAACAAAAAAAATATTTGGGGTAGGTTTACACTAAAATTTAACTTTTTTTTATTAATTTTCTTAAATATTTCAGATTTAACGAATGAAAAGTATGATGAAGAGATTTTTTTTAAATGAAAAGATTATAATTTTTGTAATCCTTTTAAATTCCATTTTAATTTTTATTGAGGGTTTTTCTCAAATGGAAATTTATAGTTCTTTATTCAACAACCTTAATTTTATATTTTTATTTATTTATGTAGTTGAATTGTTTTTTAAGGTTCGGGAAAATGGTTTTAAGAATTACATTAAGGGTGGGTTAAATAGGTTAGACTTTCTACTTGTTTTAATCTCATTACCTGAAGTTTTTACCTTAATTTCAAATGTTAGCGTTACAGATTTATCTTTTTTATTTACTTTAAGAACAATTAGGTTAGTAAGAATTATTAGATTATTTAGAGTAGTTGCAATTTTTGAAAATAGCAAACACTTGTTTAGAGGGGTTCAAAGAGCTTTAAAATCCTCGTATTTAATTATCTTTATTTTTGTAATTATTAATTTTATTTTTGCTCTTTTATCTCACAATCTATTTCAAAATGTTACTCCTGAACATTTTGGTGATCCTTTGAAATCTTTTTACTCTATATTTAAAATTTTCACCATTGAAGGATGGTATGAGATACCAGATATGGTAACTGAAAATATTACAAGCCCTTTAAAAATATGGGCTGTAAGAATATATTTTATTTTTGTGTTGTTTATTGGTGGTATTTTTGGATTATCAATAATAAACTCTGTTTTTGTAGAAGGAGTTATAAATAACGAAAAAGAAGAGGAAGATGAGAACAATAAATTAGATGAAATTATTTCAAGACTTAATTCAATCGAAAAAAAAATAAATAAGTAACAGATTAGTTTCTGTTTTTCAAATATTTCATCATCTCACTTTTAGACAATTCAACAGTGCTACCACTCCTTCTAATATAGAATATTTCTTTTTTATCAATAATTGCGAAAATTGGGGTTTTGACTTTTTTGACATTTATTCTGCAAAAATCTAAGTTGTTAATAGTCTCTATTCCTATTCTTAATGAAGAATGAATAGAATTTGAAAATGTTTTTCCAATAATATTATCTAAATGTTTTAAAAACCCGTCTTTATTTTGATCTTGGGGCTTATTAAAACTTAGATAATCTTTTTCAAGACCAACAATTTCTTCACTGTCATTAACTCCAATAAATAAATCTCCACCTTTAGAATTTAAAAATGCTGCTATGGTTTTTAAAACTCCACGTTCAATAACTTGAGGAGGTGCTTTTTGACTTAAACATACTCTCATAGTCTCTTTAAATTCACATGTACTACTTTCTCCAGATGAAATTAACTCTAAAACATTATCCTCTACGGGTTCTTTAACTGATTTTTTTAATCTAACAATTAGAGAGTTGCCTTCTTTTATTTTTTCAAAATAATTTTCATTTTCAAAGATTTTATAAAAACTTTGTGTGGTATATTTATTATCCTTGGAGATTAATGTTTTAATTATGTTGGAAGCATAATCTTTATTTTCATACTTGTTCTCTAAATAAGTTGAAACATGGTTTATCTGATTGGTTCTATGAACGGGTGGGGTTTTTCTACTATGTTTTTTTCTTTTTTCTACTAGTTTTAGGTCTTTATATTTGTTTTTCCATTCTTTTAAAATGTAGAGTTTCAACTCTGTTTTAAAACAAATTTTTGATAATAAAATTTGAATAGATTTTATGTTTACATTTTTTCTTTCCTCTTCAACTTTTAGTATTATTTCATTAATTGTTGAAGGCTTGTTTAATTTAGTGAGAGCCTTTTTAATTAAAACTTCAATAATTTCTGAAGATTTATTTGATTCTGATAAAATCCATTTACCTGTTTTTCCAAAAGGTTTAAACCTTTTATCAGAATGTAAAGCTAAGCTATGTCTATCGTAAGCTTTAAATTTATGTTCAATTTGAAGTAAATTTATTTTTGAAACTATATCATCAATATACATTTCCTTATTATTGTTATTATATAATACTCTAAAAGCTTTATCAGAAGCACGAGAAAGAAGATGAAATTTAATTTCATAAAAATTATGATCATCTTCTACAATAAAATTAATTTCAGGAAGAGATTTTATAAATCTTAATATCTTTTGATTTTCAAATTTCCCAATTTTTTTCTTGAGTTTAATTAAAAGATCATTTTCTGATAATTTTATACATGTCTTCTTTAAAACGTTTACAGTGTGTTCTGTTATGCTATTATATTTTTTTTTTGTTTTTAAATTGGTGGAAATAAGTACTGCCTCAGTAGATTGAGACTCTAGTTTTCCAAAAAAAGAATAGTTTAAAAGATCAATTAAAAATTTTAATTCATTGTTGAAACCATCTATGGTAGAAATTTGAAACTCTTTTGATATATAATTTTTGAATTCGTCAAAAACAAAACACTCAATATTATCAAACTTTAATTTAATTTTATTTAATTTGTTGATGATATCCTCATTTAATTTTAATCTATTTTTAGAATCTATTCCTAAATGAACAAATTGAGTAAATTGCATTAACGTTTTAACTCTAATTTGTCTAACTCTTTCATTCGATAAATTATTAAGTAATGCAATATCTTCGTTTGAGTATTTATTTGCTTCTAAACCATAATATTCTGAAAAAATTTTCGCATATTTTTTGTTTATAACTAAATCACAAAATTTTAATACAGTTATTGATAATTCTTGAAGAAAATTTAATTTCTCTTCAATATCTTTATATTCATCACTAGGCAATATTCTAAACTCAGTATTTTTTTTAATTTCTTTTAAAATAGAACTTTTATTGATACTGAAATATTTCTTAAAATCTACAAATAAATTTATTGCATTAACACCAACACCTTTGTGACTTGAGAACTCTTCTAAAGTAAGATTTTCAAAATCACCGATGGTTTTTATACCTATTTTACTAAGTTTTAAAAATAGTTTTTTTTCTAGGAAGGTTTCTAAATGATTGATTGAATAATCTGAAAATTTTATATTTGTCATAACTAGAGCAATTTATGAAAAAATTTGATAGAGTAAAAATAGAGGCAGACACAAAAATACACCTAATAGACTATATAAAGATTAATAGTTTCGATTGTAGACATGAAATTTGGAGTTGGGATGGAATTAAAGGAGAATCTTTAATTTTTTGTACAAAAGATTTTAAAAATCCAAAAAATGAAGTTCTAAAAATTGTAGAAACCTACATCAATGAAAAATTTGATGAAAAAAAACATACATTTAGAATTAAAGATGAGTTTGTTTTCTTTAATTATAACATGAAAGTATTTTAAAAAACTTAGAGAAGTTACTTGTACTGAGTAGAAAACCTACAAACTAAATGCACAAATATAGTATGAGTTTTCTGAGAAAGATACTCTTGCTTTTGTTATTGGTTACCCCAGTAAAGAATTTAAGTAATGACCAAAAGAAGTAAGTACTGTAACAACTGTAAAGAAGATTTTTCTACCCTATACAGGGTGCAATACAAACATCCAAAAGAATGGGTGTTTAGGTAATAATCACTTCTCCATTTTACCACTCGTTTGAAAATGAATGAATAAAATTGTATGAAATTGGGTAGTAAGGAGTGTTATGAGCCCGACGAGCTGCCTACTGCTCTATCCCGCGATTTAGACTCCAAAGATACTGCAAAAAAAGACCAACCACCAAAAAAACCTCATTATTTTATCAGATTATTGGTAGTTTGTTGGCTTACAAGTTTATAGGAATAATAAACAAATCCATAAAAAACAATATATCTTTGCCTCATGACACACAAAGCAGGTTTTGT
>JGI20152J14361_10001598_pt1 | contig 14630 bp, 14 predicted proteins | sample COG_02_FD_14361 | JGI IMG/M metagenome (IMG submission 14361)
GCATTACCTATTGCACAGACGAAATGGAAGCCGTTCGCGGTGCTGATGCTTTGGCACTCATTACGGAGTGGGCGGAATTTAGAGTCCCAGACTGGAGCAATGTCGCAAAGGAAATGAATGGCAAAGTGCTCTTCGACGGTCGCAACCTATACCGCAGCGAGATTGTTGCTGAAGTAGGGTTCGATTATTTTGGAATAGGTCAAGGCGAACAACCCGCATAAGTATGGCAAGAGTACTGATCACAGGCGCAGCAGGATTTTTAGGTTCACATTTGTGTGACCGATTCATTGCCGAAGGCTACGATGTCCTCGCCATGGATAACCTCATCACGGGGAATATGGAAAATTTGGAACACCTCTTGGGCCTTCCNAATTTCACCTTTTACCACCACGATGTAAGCAACTATGTGCATGTCCCAGGAGAATTGGACTACATCCTTCATTTCGCATCNCCGGCCTCCCCTATTGATTATTTAAAAATCCCCATTCAAACCCTAAAGGTCAGCTCGCTGGGCACGCACAACCTTTTGGGATTGGCTTTGCACAAAGGTGCGCGCATCCTTGTCGCATCCACCTCAGAAGTTTACGGCGACCCCCTTGTTCACCCACAAACAGAGGAATATTGGGGTAATGTAAATCAGGTAGGACCACGTGGGGTATACGATGAGGCCAAGCGCTTCATGGAAGCCATGACCATGGCTTACCACACCTACCACGGTTTAGAAACACGTATTGTTCGGATCTTCAATACCTACGGGCCACGTATGCGACTAAACGACGGCCGCGTATTGCCTGCATTTATAGGTCAAGCGCTGCGCGGTGAAGACCTCACCATTTTTGGGGACGGTACACAAACGCGTTCGTTCTGCTATGTGGATGATCTCATTGAAGGCATCTACCGCTTATTAATGAGCGACCATACAGAGCCCGTGAACATCGGAAACCCACACGAAATCACGATTGGCCAATTCGCGGAAGAAGTCATCAGCCTCACTGGAACGACACAAAAAGTGGTCTACAAAGAGCTGCCTGTGAACGACCCCATGCAGCGCCAACCGGACATCACTAAGGCAAAAGAATTGCTGGATTGGGAACCGAAAGTGATGCGTGCAGAAGGCCTAGATCGCACCTATGCTTGGTTCAAAGACCTGCCGGAAGATCGTCTGTATCGAAAAGAACATCGGGATTTTAAAAAATACATTAGAAACAATGAAGTATGATTATTTAATTGTTGGCGCAGGCTTTTTTGGAGCAATATGCGCTCATGAATTACATAAAAAAGGGAAGAACGTTCTTGTAATAGATAAAAGAGATCATATTGGCGGTAACTGTTTTACTGAAAAGAGAGATGGTATCGATGTGCATGTATATGGCCCTCATATTTTTCACACAAACGATGAGTCTATTTGGAATTGGATAACTAGTATAGTGGATTTTAATGATTTCACATTAAGACCGGTAGCAAATTATAATGGCGAAATTTTTAGTCTGCCGTTTTCTATGTGGACATTTAATAAGCTATGGGGTGTAAGTCGTCCGGAAGATGCTAAAGAGATAATTAGTAAACAATCTAGACATATTAATAATCCTAAAAACTTGGAAGAGCAGGCAATCAAACTGGTAGGTACAGAGGTTTATGAAAAACTAATTAAAGGCTATACGACCAAGCAATGGAAAAAAAATCCAAAGGAATTACCTGCATCGATAATAAAAAGATTGCCAGTCAGATATACTTATGACAATAATTATTTTAATGATAAATATCAAGGTATACCCAAGAATGGTTATACAGAGATCTTTGAAAGACTTCTAGAAGGAATAGAGGTCCGATTGAATACAGATTATTGGTCGTCGAATTGGGATAATGTTTCGAAGGTTATTTACACTGGTCCGATTGATCGTTTTTTCCAGTTTAGATATGGAAGACTAGAGTACAAAACAACATTGTTCGAGCACCGCAAAGTTGAACTAGAGAATTTTCAAGGTACAGCCATGATGAATTTCACTTCAAGTAAAGAGAAATACACCCGCATTATTGAGCATAAGCATTTCAGTAAGGATCCTAGGATACTCCAATCGCGCGTTTCATGGATTACCAAAGAGTACCCTGCGGAATTTAATTCAAATAGCGAGCCGATGTATCCAGTCAATGATAAGTTGAATAATGATATCTATTCAAAATACAAAGAACTATCTAAGCAGAACTTAAATGTCTATTTCGGAGGAAGATTAGCGGAGTATAAGTATTACGATATGCATCAGGTTATAGCTAGGGCCTTAAGCTTTGTTAAAGAATTAGGGGAGAAATGAGAAAATCTTTTTCTATACATTATAAGGATATGTATGACAAAGACGTCTTTATTAATACGCGAATCTTTTATGCAAGATGTGGATTTAAGTTTATAGGAGTTAATCGCATGAACGCTGATTTAATTGTCGTTCTGAGGGGTTCAAACCTTAGTTTTGAGTATTATTCTGGACAGATACATATTTATGATTACGTAAAGAATGACAATGATTATCATTCAATCTTGGATATGTCAGATCAAAAGGTAAAAATTGTTAGTTTGAACTTTTGCGATATAATAACTAATCACTTTCAAGTAGCTGCTTATTTACCAGTAATACCTGATTTTTGGCAAAAGCTTGTTTTCTTAAAGAAGAAAAAGAATCTCGGCATAACTCATATCGGAAGCTACAAGGGATTAGGTGATAATATTGAGAAAAAACTCGTAGACTTCATAATGAAAAACTCTGTGAAGGTTTACGGTTATAATTGGCATAAAGTGGGGGTTTTAGCCAAGGGAATTAGCCATTTCAAGGCTAACAGCACTTTTAATAGAAGCGAATTCACGCTTGGTATAATGTATAATTACCAAAGAGGGAAAACGTTGTCGAGCAGGGCATGGCACGGCCCAATACATGGGTGTCCATTAATATCTCATAAAAGTGAAGCCATTCATGGCTTAGTGAATATTCCAGGGCTCATATATGTTGATGACCTAGCTAATATCGATGCGCAAAATTTAGTTTTAAAGGAACCGGAAGAACTGCGGCGCGAAGCGACTATGTATTGGGAAAAGCAGAATGCTCAGTTGGCACAAGACTTAGGGTTAACTTTAAACAAAGGTAGTGCCCTTTTAGAATTATGGATGTTTTCTTATGAATTGATATACAAGCATTACGTAAAAAAAATGAGAGAAAAAATGCCATCTACAATTCGACAAATTAAAAAGTATTTAACTTGATTCATAATTCGTGCTATTGAATCTAATGGTTAACTCAGAACATCAAGTGAGATAAATTAAAATCACGGAAGTAATGTTTAATAAAATAGAAAAATTAGGCCAAAACCACTTGATTTATAGCAAAGTAATCTTTGTTTTTTACCGAAGGACATATTAATGAGATAATTTTCGTTTGTGATAATAAAAGAAATACGGTCTAGTATTTATTTTGATAAAAATGTCGCGGGAGTTATACTGCTACAACTCGTGGGAGTGTTAGCCTCTATAATACACCTTTATTTGATCTTGTCAAAAATGTCAAGTGACTCACGAATATTATGGCTGAGCATTCAAAACCTTCTTGGGGGATTGGCAATTTCTGATTTAGGCGTTACAGCTGTATGTCAACGTTTTATTGGTTTTTCAAAGGATAAACCTGAGATGACGACTAGGGTTGGAAGTGTCATGAGAGAAGTTAGGCCGTTATTTAAATTTCAGTTAGGTTTCTTATTTATAATTTCCATAATATACAGCCTTGTGTTACGGAATGAAATATCTCTTTTGTTGATTGTTTTGACATGTCTACTCGCATTACTGCAAATACACAAAAACAGAATCGGTGCTGCGGTAAATAATCTCAGGACCCCTTTGTATCAGCAGTTTTTGGATGTCTTGGTTAACCTGGCTAAACTACTTTTCATATGGCTATATTATGATAGAATTGTGCTACTTATAAGTCTTTGGATTATTCTGGTTCTTGTGGAATTGGTTATCATGTACAAGGCAATACCCAAAGCAAAAGAGGTAATTGATTATTCCGATATATCGCAGAAGATAACTCAGAATATAGCTCGTACTGGAGCGATGAATATGGGAGGATTTTTTATGTCATATTTGTCTGCAATATTAGTATTATCTTTTTCCGATAAAATATTCGTTGATAGCTTCTTATTGACGCACCGCATATTGTTAATATTTATGGGTATATCGCAGTCAGCAGTCTACTATTTTTTACCGAAAATGCTAAATCTATATACCGTTAAGAGATACGCAGATTTGAAAACATTAGCGAGAAAAAATATGGTTCTTGCGAGCTGTATATTTGTAATGGGAATATCATTTTTATTGTTGTTAGATTATTCAGGCTTATATGAGTTGAATTTACTATCTTTTAATTATTTGATAGTGATGACAATAATATCATTATTTGAAATATTTAATGTTATAAATACATCAATGGTATTATTGAAGGATAGTCAGCCCTTTTTGCCGGCGACGATCATGTCGTTAGTTGCACAGTCAATTATTTATATTCTTGCGTTTGAATTAGATAATTTGCTACTTTTTATTCTTGCACCGCTTATAGGCTCAATGTTTACCACATGGCGCAGGAGTTACACATTAATGCGGCGAGATAAGAGATTAAGATATGTCTAGTATTAAACTGAGTACACTTGTTATGGCGCCGATGAACTGGTGCGTCAGTAATGCGTTGGAGTTTGCCGGTGCGGACAATTATATAATTATAAGTGGAGAGAATCTCGAAAGTACTAGAGGAAAGGTATATTCTATAGGTCGGCTAAGAAAAGTTGCAGTAAGGCTTTTTAATTTGACAGGTTACTTGTTAGCGTTTGATTTATTCTGTTCTTGTTTAGTCTTCATGTTAAGGCCGAAGAATGTTATTGTTTGGTCTGGTTCTTCATTTTTAACGCTGAAAATGTGTTCGTTACTTAATACCAAATCTTTGTTGTATTGCGGAAGCGCTTCCGTTTGGAAATATCAGCCTTATTCTTTTGCAAATTCATCTCGTACCAGCCGCTTCGTTCATCGTTTGAAGGAGGAATACAAAATGAGCTCGCAGATTTTAACTGAATCTAACTGGGCCAAATCAACTTATGTTAAGCATAGCGAAAAGATTTATGTCCGTAAACCAAAGGCAGAAATAATGCAAGGGTTAGATGGACAAACACCAAGCATTGATCCAAGTTACTACAATATAGTTGTACCCAGTACTCTAGATAGTAAGGGTTTTTCAGAAGCTATTCAAATAGCGTCTATGACCTCAGGACACATTAAATGGCATTTTTTTGGACCATTCAGAAAAGAATTAGACACCTATCATTGGCACGGTATATGGCACGGGCAGACCAAGAAAAGGTATTTCCTTGGCGTATTAAAATCTGCAGACTGTCTTGTTATTCTAACACACGCAGATGCTGGGCCTAGAGCGTTAATTGAGGCGGTTTATTTTAATAAAATTATAATATGTAGTGAATTTTGTATCGGACCGGATTTACTCGAGAGTTATTCTTCAATTACTGTTGTTGACATCAGAAAAGACTTACATAACATAGGATCTATCATAAATGAACTTTCGAAGGCATAGATTAAAGTTCAATTTTTTGCTTTACGCGTTAGCCTTCGGGGGTTATTGCACATACCTTTTAATAAAGGAGGACTTTATTAAAAGTGGATGGACAATAGGATGGATTGGGCTTCGTGATATGTCATTAACTAATGATGTTCAATTTGCAGTTCTTATTTTTATGGTATTGTTAGCACAGTTTTATAGCGCCTATAAACTAAGAACTATTCAACGTTCAACGGTTTCAAGCATTGTACGAGACATCTTCTTCATTCTTACACTTTTTATATTTTTAATATTAGAAATACTAAATATTAATGCATTTTTTCTTATTAATGTGTGCTCTTTATTTAGTTTAGTAGGGGTTGCTTACTTTGCCCAGAAGCGACGCCTGAACGGTTTAGGCTGGTCTTATCTTATCCTTTTTTTGGTGATAATGTTTTTGGAATTTTTATTAACTGGGGGTAGGGGACACTTCGCTCTTCCAATTCTGATAATATTTTGGTATCGGCTGAATAGGGTAAGTTTCACAGCACGCGCAGTGTTATTAGTTTCATTCGGTTTGCTGGTATACTACACAACAAAAGTGAAATTCGAGAATGTGGATACTGATTTAATCTCAAGCTTTTTAATAGGAAGATTGAATCAGTTTGACTCGATTTATGTGTCAATTGAGCATTTAAATTGGATTCCTATCAGAGAATCTGTGCTGTCACTTGGGTATTTCCAATCGATAGACTATTTAAACATATTTGACAGACCTGATGTTGAAGCATTGTTATACAAAAAAATCTTGGCCGATAATGAAGGTGGTTTTGCATTTCATCCACTCGCGGAGTTAATCTGGATTCTAAGAGGAAGGGTGATGCTAGCCGGCGCAATATATCTATCTATTCTTCTTGCAATAGTAAGTTTCATCACTCGAATAGCCCCGAAGTTTGATCTAGTATATTATTACCTACCACCACTAGTTTTTCTCGTATTTTTAAAGCCTGAGAGTACTATTATTATTGGTCAAATGCTTGGTAAACACATTGTAATTTTAGTAGTCGCTTCAATTTTAATCGCAGCACTTGAAAAAAATATTCGTAAAAGAAGAGCCATTCAGGAATAGTGATGGCTATCATGTGCGTCTCTTTCGTCTACAAAAGCTTGGATACAAATTAGACGTTGTCTATTCAAAACAGCTAATAGTTGAATGGCCAGGGATGAGAATCAGAGATCTCATTTCACATAGTATAGGCAGGAACTCATTGTATGTAAGTCAAGATAGTTCTTTTTCCTATTTTTTGAAGCGCTTAAGGATACGGCGAGATTTTTATTCAGCTTGTCTACTGATGAAAGTCTTTGTTCGCCAAATATTGTTTCATTTATACTTTAAAAAGATTGGATACTTAGTTAAGGATGAGTTTTTTCTGAAGAAAATCTTCCGTAACAGCGTTGTCGTGCCCCACGATATATATAACATAAATGAAGATTCAGAAATCTTAGAGTTTGGAGTTCCAGATGAACTAAGCTTTTGGGGAAGCGGAGGATATGAGCCCAATCAGCTAGCATTTAAAAGAATAGAGTTTTTCGACGAATATAATCTTCCTTTCGTTTTTAGTGTGTGGGGTAATAATTATCCAAATCAAAATCATCGAATATCAAGAGGTTGGCTTGAGTGCTTAAATGACTTAAGATCACCTAATAACTGGGCTCTATTTCCAATAGAAATAGGAAGCGGCATTAAGAATAAGACATTAGAATCCATTTCCTTAGGTATTCCCAGCATAGGGTTGAACGAGGCTTATCAAGGAATTATTGGTTTTGAATCATATAAAGGAATATTTACTGAGCTTGACGATTTAGTGATGTTTCTTGAAGAGAAAAAAAGCCAAGAAGAATGGATAGAAATATATTTATCCTTTAGAAGTTGTCGCGAAAAGTGCTTAGATTTTTATAGAAATCAAAACTATTTACAGAGTTATAAGGATGCATATAGAGACATATTTTAGTGAGGTTAAAGCAAAAGATGAACCTTTTGTTTATCATGAAATTAGGCATAAGAGAATTGCTGGAAAACAGGTAGAATACTACATAATAAACAAGGCGGAAACGTCATTTCGTTTTAACAAACGTCAGTTTATTGCAGTAATGTTAATTGCTTTCGATATAATTACACGACCGAGAAATATACGTAAGTCAATTTCTAATTTTAAAGCTGTAGTATTGTCTTGTTATTATTATCAAGATATAGCCTGTAATTCAGATATTAATGTGCACTTCATAGGTAAGAGATTAGTATATGCTTGGATAGCTTATCCTAACAATAAAATTCGAATAATAGGTCATGCTAATGACTGTCTATATCTAACAAAGTTAGAGGCATTTATACTTAAAAGAGTCCATTCGGTGGATGTAATAAGTAATTATGCGAAGGGTCAGTTAGAGCTACAAATTGACTTTAAGAGAGAAATTAATTTAATTCGTAATAGCTATTCAGAACAGGAATTTAAGCATTCTCAGAAAAGTGGCGGTAAAGGCATTTTGACACTTGCGTATTTTGGTCGGTTCGTACCAATGAAGGGACTTGTTGAGTTCATTGAAATGTTAAACAAAAATATTACGGACGGTAGACAAATTAATCTAGACCTGTATGGGAAAAGTAATTTGTACTTAGTAAATAGCATTCTTCCATTACGTTCTGAAGGCGTGAATTTGAAATACACAGGATACTTAGATCCCGATTTAGTGAGTGGACAAATGGCTAAATATGATGCTGTTTTACTACCTGCAATAGTAAGTCATGATCAAAAGGGCTACGTTAATATTGATGGTATACCTACGATTTTTCAGGAGTCTTTGTCGCAAGGAATACCAGTTATAACAGACGCGGTAGGTGGAATTGAAGAAATTATATGGCACGGGGTCAATGGAATTATATTGTCTAGGTTAAGTTATATAGATGACATGTGGCAAATAAAAAATATAAAGGAAAATATTGATAGTCAATTTTGGGTAGAATACTTTAATGCTTTAAATACAATGAATAAATATGATATTGGTAACAGGATCTAGCGGTTATATTGGACGAGAAATATGCAATGCTTTAGCAAATAAAAAAGTCGAATTTCTGGGCGTTGATAAGGTAAGAGGAAAGTTTACGTCGATAATAGGGGATTTGACCAATGATTCTACTTATGATGAACTTAGTGATTGTAAGTTTAGCCATATAATTGATTTAGCAGCAGAGCCTAGAATCGGACTAGGCTCGCTTGATCATTACGAGGATAATTATAAAATATCAGAATTAGTTAGTTCTAGATTGCTCAGCAAGGACACGGTTTATATTTTTTACAGCTCAATGTTAGCAGGTGTAGAGCCTCGTAAAGGTTCTAAAGAATACCACTACCTGATGAGCAAAATAATTGCAGAGACAAATTTGAAAATCAACTTAAAAGACAGAGATCTATTCATAGTAAGGCCGTCAAGTGTTTGGGGAAAAAGTTCAAATGTCTACAAGGTATTCTACTTGCTACGTAAACATGGGGTTCTACCGCAAATATCCTCGTTTACGGGCAAAAGATATTTAGTAAAAGACGTAAATCTCGTTAACTTTACTTTGGATCTAGTTACGGGAAATGAGTATGAAAGAGGTGTGTATTTTGTTTATGATGAATACAAAAGTTATCTAAGTATTGCTAAAGAATCATCAAATCTAAAACTAGACTTTAATTTCATGATAAAGATAATGGCTTATCTCTTGCCTCATTGGCGAGGACGCTTAATGAATTTGACCAATGACTTAAAGTTAGTACACAACACCGAAACCAAAATAATCAATAAATTTAACAAGAGATGATAATACTTGGGCTTAATGCATACCATTGGGACAGCAGCGCAGCACTCATTATTGAGGGTAAACTTATACACGCTAGTGAGGAAGAGCGCTTTAATAGGATAAAGCATTTTAGTGGGTTTCCAATAGAAACTGTGATTTGGATGCTAAGAAAGGAAGGGTTGACACTTAGTGATATAGATATCATAACTGTTCCATCAAAAGCCCTTGAGAATATTTTCCCGAAATTAAGGTCCTTACGTTTCAGAAAAGCTATTAATGGCCTAAAAAGACAAAAGAACCGTCTTGGTATTAAGGCTGATTTAATAAAACGGTTAAATGAAAGCGGACACAGCGATTTACTGGGTGATAATGCGGATTCTGTGAAAGTTAAATATCTAGAGCATCATAACTGTCACGTGTATAGCGCCTTAGCACCTAGTGAATTTAAACAGTGTGCTTATTTGACATTAGATGCTTTTGGAGATTACAACAGTAGTAAAATTGGTACATATATAGACGGAAAGATGTCGTTAATAAGTAAAACTATATATCCGCATAGCATTGGAATATTTTACACAGCGATGACGCAGTTCCTAGGATTTCATAACGTAGGGGATGAGTACAAGGTGATGGGATTGAGCCCTTACGGAGACTCTAGAAATTACGTAGAATTGATCAGCGATATGATACTTTTTAGGGAAGGTAAATTCAGGCTTAATCTAAAGTACTTTACACATATGGATGATGTTGAAATGAGTACCGATACCTCAAAACCTCTTTTAGGGAGTGTTTTTTCAGAAGAGGTAGGGAAAAAGCTAGGTATTCCGAGTCGACACAGTTCTGAACCCATCAAGCAAGTTCATATGGACATCGCGGCAGCGATTCAAAAGATAACAGAGTTACTTATTATAGACGCTGCTGATTATGTCTGGAATCAAACAGGGCAAAGAAATTTGATTCTTTCAGGAGGTGTCGCCCAGAATTCTGTGGTAAATGGAAAGATCTTATCCAAAACGAAATTCGAAAGCCTGTTTGTTTCGGCCGCATCTCACGACGCTGGACTTGCTGTAGGGTCAGCTGTAGGATACTATATTGAGCAGGGCCTTTCGTTTGATAAAACATCTTTTAAATCAGCCTACACCGGTTATGAGGCCACAGAGCAGGAAGTAAATACGCTGTTAAGATCGTTAGACTATCGTTTTGTAGAACATTTAAATGATGAAGAATTAACGGATTCAGTTTCGAATCTCCTTGCTGATGGAATGGTTGTAGGTTGGTTCCAGGGAAAAGCAGAGTATGGTCCTCGCGCTTTAGGAAACAGATCTATTTTAACAAACCCGGCGAGAAGCGACGCAAAAGAACTAATTAATTCCAAGATCAAAAGACGTGAATCTTTCAGACCATTTGCTCCAAGCGTTCTTGCTGAATTTCAAGAGGAATGGTTTGATGACTCTCAGCCAAGTATCTACATGGAAAGAGTTATTCCCTTTAAAAAACATAAACGGGCGCTAGTTCCTGCTGTAGTTCATGAAGATGGATCGGGACGGATTCAAACAGTGACTAAAGATATAAATCAATTGTATCATCAACTGATATTTAAGTTTAATGAAAAAACGGGTGTACCAATGCTTTTAAACACCTCGTTTAATGAAAACGAGCCAGTTGTTAATACTCCGTTAGAAGCATATGAGTGTTTTAAGAGAACGGATATGGATATTCTCGTCATTAATAAGGTGGTTATATACAAGAAATGAAAATAGTGGAGTGTATAGACTGGTATTATCCAGGCGCGCGCAGTGGAGGGCCAATAATCAGTCTACATAATGAACTTTTAAATTTAAAAAATCCAACAGAGATTACAGTTCTGACCCGGAATAAGGATATTGACGGTACTACTTATTCAATAGCAGAAATGATGGACTTTCAAAAAAAGATTCCTTACCGTGTAAGATATCTTAAAGGTAATTATAGAGACTTTTTGTTGAAAATACGTGCTATTAAGAACAGTGATATTATAAAAATTAATGGCATGTATAGCATCCATTTTGGATTATTATTTATTCTTATTTCACGTTTTACAGCTAAGAAATTAATATTTATTAGGCCAAGAGGAATGCTAAGTACTCAAGCGTTTAAAAAGAAGGCCGTAATGAAAAGATATTATTTGATTTTTCTAGACACCTTATTGTCTAAAACCACAATATTTTTGGCGACTTCTGAACAGGAAATGGGTGATGTCAACAAGTACTTTCCAAGATTTACTTGTAAAATAGAGAGAGATCCAACGCGCAAAATCGTTAAGATTAATAAAGATGATTATGAAAAAGAAAGAAAAATTAAGCTTCTTTATTCTGGTCGAATATCAAAAGAAAAGGGGGTACTGGAATTAATACGTTATTGTAAACTCAACAGCTTAGGGCTAACTCTTGTAGGTTCAAATAACGCAGATGCATATTATCAAGAATGCCGGGAAATTATAGACGATACAGCCAATATCATTTATAGAGATCATCTAGACTGGAACAATTTGAGGAAAATATATTTAGATAGCGAAATTCTCATTAGCTTCTCTTTCGGTGAGAACTTCGGTCATAGTATTTATGAGGCATTGATGTTAGGCTGCAATGTTGTAATTAGGACGAATACTACAATATGGGACGACTTTGGAGGCTCTGTATTTACATTCAATTCGCCTGCGGGAGTTCAATCAGCTATTCATCAGGCACGAAATAAAAGAAATTATCCTGAGTATCTTAAATTGGTGTCAGATTTGAGGCTGATTTAAATTTATTTATACCATCTGATAAACTTATAATAGGGCGAAAAATTGTACAAGTGACCATTTTGAATGTGCCTTTGAGTTTGCCAAACTGTGTTTTAGTGTTATAAAATCTCTTAAATCCTGATGAAGTAGCTCCACAAGACGACACGCTAACAAGCGGCTTCCTGTTAGATGACTCCACGAATGAGAACGTTGCTGCAGAGATGATTAAACAAACTAGATTTAGCACAAAAAAAGGAATCTTGCCAAGCGCCATGTTTCTTTTCCATCATAATGTCTCACTCTTATCAGACCCAACCTTTTCAATTCCTGTGATTGAGAAAATACCTCTTTGTTGCCTTAAAACCTGTAGCTTTATCAAGAGAGCCAACTGCTCGATTGAGTTGTATCTCCTAAACCATCAACCAATATGAAACTATCTAACCTGAGCGTAATCACTATTACCTGCAACAACCTTGAAGAACTCTTACTGACCCATGAGAGTCTGGATGATTTTAGAGAAAAAGGAGGACATCATATTATCATTAATGGAGGCTCATCCGTTGCCGATTGTATTAGAAATTCTAAGCTAATTGAAGAACCCGATTACGGGATTTATGATGCATTAAATAAGGGAATTAAACAAGTCAATACCAAATATTTCATGTTAATTCATTCAGGTGACACTTTGGTCCAAGACAATTCAATTCTAGAGGGGTTACTTAAAGAAATGGAATCTGCAGATTTAGATTTGTTACTGAACAACTGTTCAATTGAGTTTGGAAAAGGGAAACGAATCATGAAATCAGATAAATGGAAACCATGGATGTTCTTATTTGGGGCGCAGCCACCCCATCCACCCTGCATTTATAAAACGAATTCCGTGAAACACATCTCATACGACATCAATCATCGAGTGATAGCCGATTTTAAATACCTCGAGGACCTTTTTAAAATCAAATTGCGATATGGGTATGGGAAGAAATTACTGATACATATGTCCGCTGGGGGAGCAACTTCTTCTGGACTCAAGAGCTTCTTCCATGTAAATCGACAATTCCGACAATTAAAAGGCACAAAAAAAATGCTTTTTTTTGCTATTTTTAGACCTATGATAAAGATTTACCAAATGATTTAACTATGTCAACAAAGAAACGTATTTTAATCTTTGTTTATTTTTTTCTAACCGGTACTTTGGCGGGCGGTCCGGTAAGTTCAGGGGCTAATTTAGTTGATAACTAAGAGCGAGGAATTATATTCTTAATTGTTATGCGAAACACTAATTATAATTCAAGCGATTTATAGAGGCAAATGCTCTATCATAAGCCTTGGCATGGATCTATAACAATGAAAGACCACATAAGTCACTAGGATACCGACCGTCCATTAATTATGCTATTGCTCCCGCGATTTTCTCTAAAGACCTCAAGCTTTCATAGTGTTTAGGCAGTCATCATAGTTATTACTGATGTCGCTCGAAGAAGTGGATTAGAGCAAATCAAAATTTAGCTTGTTTTCTCATGGCCTAGTTTTATGGTCACTATAACATTACTCGCAAATAGAGTTAGATGAAATTTTCTACATATCACATTGAAAAATTCAACGAGTATTCCGATTGGTGCAAATGCACCGAAATAGTCTGAGCCTGAATACCCAAAATGTAGGCTATACTCTATATTTGGGATGTTATTCAAGAATTTTTTAAGAGAATAAACATTTCCAAGGCTGTAATAAGTTTTATACCCGGTTATAGATATCGTTTCTGGTCTAAGAATAGAGATTAATGACCTTTTAATTCCAACTAATTCGGCTATTTGCGAACAAATGGAAAAGGGATGGATACCTAGCGGATATACATGAATAATTGTACCTCCATTTTTTACTCTTTTTAATTGTTCATGATACATTAATTTGGCATCTTTTACATGCTCCATCAGGTATTGGGAAAAGATTAAATCGAAACCCTCATAGTCTAAAGATTTGATATACCCAATATGGATGTAATCATATAGTCCTGTATAGTTTTTTGATTCATCAAGGTCAACACCAACGTATTGATATAATTTACTTGTACTCAGTAGTGGACGGTCAGACCCTCCTATTTCTAGGATTTTGCTAGCATTCTGACTTAATCGTTTAACCTCTTCCTCGAATTTAGTATTTAATTCAAGGGGTTGTGAAAAGTATCTTGTGATCTTTCGGTTTATTAAGATTATTTTCTTTAACATCATAATTCTATTTCTTAGTAGCGGTAGTGCTCTGGCTTGAATGGGCCTTCGACTTTCACACCGATATAATCGGCCTGATCGCTGCGAAGGGTTTCAAGCTCTACACCGATCTTCTCAAGGTGCAAAGCAGCTACTTTCTCATCCAAATGCTTTGGCAAGACGTATACTTTGTTCTCGTACTGATCGCTGCGCAACCAAAGCTCTAACTGAGCCAATACCTGGTTCGT
>JGI20152J14361_10001599_pt1 | contig 14614 bp, 15 predicted proteins | sample COG_02_FD_14361 | JGI IMG/M metagenome (IMG submission 14361)
AGCAGATGCCAACAATTCGGCCATTGTTGGACCTGCGTCGGTGGCAACTTCTTCTGTAGAAGCAGATGCTTTGTAGATTGAAGCGGGTGCAAGCGTATCGGATGCATGTCCTTCGCCGTGGCCGCCGTCGCCTGATTCAACGTGGTACATTGTTTCCGCTGCCCAGTTTATCATCAAGTAAACCAGCAAAGCGCCACAAACTGCGCCAGTAATTTTTGTTAATTCCATCGTGTTCATTGCAATACACTCCGCATCTTGGGATTCTTAACTTATCTGGTGCCCTTCTAGCCTCTTCCAATGTGTGTTTGCAAGCTGTAGAACCGCGACCAATCGACCATTTTTTTACGAGGCATAAAATGTCAAATTCCAGCCTGAAAATTGCGTTCCAAGGTGTTTTGGGCGCATATTCCCACCAAGCCTGCTTTGAGGCGTATCCTGATGCGGGTGTTGTTCCATGCAATACATTCCAAGGTGCGATCGAAGCTGTGCGTTCAGGTGCGGCTGATTTGGCAATGCTACCTGTCGAAAATTCGACATATGGGCGTGTTGCAGACATCCACCAATTGTTGCCTGATTCTGGTTTGCATATTATTGGCGAGCATTACGTGCGTGTGCATATTAATTTGTTGGCGGTTCCAGGAGCTGGCATTGCTGACATCAAATCCGCAATGAGCCACACAGTTTTGTTGGGCCAATGCCGCAGTTTTTTGAAAGAACATAAAATTGAGCCTGTGACGGGCGTGGATACCGCAGGGTCTGCCGAAATTGTGGCAGAGATGGCAGAACCTACGCAGGCTGCATTAGCATCAGAGCTGGCGGGTGAAATTTATGGCTTGGACGTTATCGCAAAGCATATTGAAGATCAGTCGAATAACACGACGCGGTTTTTGGTGATGTCACCTGATCCGGCCCACGCAGAAATGAATGGGGATGAGACAAAGACGTCTTTTGTTTTCCGTGTGCGCAATATTCCAGCGGCTTTGTATAAGGCGATGGGTGGGTTTGCGACGAACGGCGTTAATATGGTGAAGCTTGAAAGCTATATGGTGGATGGATCATTCACGGCCACGCAATTCTATGCGGATATCATTGGCCACCCTGATGAGCCAGCCGTGCAACGTGCAATGGAAGAGTTGGGCTATTTCACCAGCCACCTAGAAATTCTGGGCGTTTACAAAGCGGGCAAACCTTAGCCGCGTGTTATATCGCGATAGTCGTCTTCTAGCCGCTGACAAAAGTCGGCGAAACGACGGTTGATCCGTTTTTCCAATGTTTTGCGGGCCAACTTGGCTGATTGTAAAATCAGGCGTGCGGAAATTGTATTTGCCTTGGGCATCAGATCGATCGAAAAGCGTGTTTGTTTTGGCGACAGTGCCTGAAGTTTCATATCCACAGAGGCATTTACGTCTTTAGATTCGCTTGAATAACTGACCAATTCGTTTTCACGTAGGTCAGTTAGGGCGACTTCGACTTGGCGTTGTTTTCCGCGAAAGGACCCATCAATCGCCCATTTCATTCCAACGTTCAGCGATGTTTCATCGTCAAGGCGTTCAATGTTGGCGCCGTAACCCATTAATAATGCTTCGAAATCAGCGTGATCTGTAATGCGGCGAAAGACATAGTCTGCGGGCGCATCCAAATCATATGTGGCTTCTAAATTCATTGTAATTCCCCTTATTACTGCGTCTTTTAAATACTTAGGGTGCCTTGGACCCAATTGCGAATAAGAAATCCGGCAATTGAACCTTCGCGCGCGGGGGTGATTCCCACGTCGATACCTGAATATGCTTTAACAAGTGTTTCTTTACTGACCCATTTAGCATCGTCAAGCTCGTTCGGGTCCACTGTAATTTCAGTTGATGTCGCAGGTGCGATGCAACCGATCATCAGCGACGACGGATAGGGCCAAGGTTGTGAGGCGACATATTGGACCTGTCCAATGTCGATATCTGTTTCCTCTTTTACCTCGCGTGCGACGGCTGATTCCATTGTTTCACCCGGCTCAACAAAGCCTGCTAAGCAGGAATACATTTGTTCTGGCCAATGGGGGGAACGCCCCAATAAGGTGCGATTTCCATCGGTTATCAGCATGATCACGACTGGATCTGTTCGTGGGTAATGAGGAGTTTCACATGCAGGGCAATCGCGTTGCCAGCCCGCCATTGATTGCACGGATTGTTGACCACAAGTCGCGCAAAATCGATGTGATCGATGCCATGAAAACATTGCTTTGGCGGATGCCGCCAATTCCCCATCCAATGGCGATAGGTGCGACATAATCATGCGTAGTTCGCTGAATATATGTGATTCCTTTGCGTTTGGGTGTTGGGTAACCGAGTCGTCGAATAAGGCGTCGCCATCGGTTGGTTTATATCCTTTGGGTTCCCAGTCAGAGATATCGTGGGCGTAAATTTCAACGCCTTGGTCGATGCCTAGAAAAATGGGTGGAATGGTCGAATCTGTTAATATTGAATGGTCAGCTTTGACAAAGACCAATGCATAGGTTTCATGATCTACCAAGGCTTTGCCGCGCCACAAAATAAGGGATTTTGCGCCGGTAATGGGCATCGGGCCATTTCGGGCCTGGCGCAGATGGGCGGCACGATCAAAGCCGCCGCCAAGAAAGCCGAGAGTATCGCGTTGTAACATGATTTGCCTTTGTGAATTCGTGCTCTTGAAGGTTACCATAGAACGCTTTATATCGACGGTCGAGAGGTTGGCGCGGGCAAGCGCCTCGCCAACCCGGTCAGGTCCGGAAGGAAGCAGCCGCAACGAGCCCCGTTTGGGTCGCTGTCCAGCCTCTCACTTTATTCCACAACAAAAAATCATGTTAAAACCAACGCCAGACATGCGTGAGACACGCGGCGGACATGGGTGTGGCAGGGTGGGGGCACTTTTGCAAAAAATGCCCCAATAAAATATTACAAAATTTAAAATTCACCCAATGTTTATTTGGTGGCCAAGTACGCATAGATTTGGTCTTTTATGCGCATCCGCTCTTTTCGTAGGTCGGCCATATGGGCATCGGATGTTGGTTTAACATCCGTTTCAGCTAGATGTACCGCGTCATTCGCGGAGTCGTATTCGTCATGCATTTTCACAAAATGGGCGTCATTGGCGAGCAGGTTATGCATCAGGTCGATATGTTCTGGGAACTCTTCGGGCAATTTATGTGGGGTGTGTGACATTGTTGGATCTTTCATTTGGTTCGGTTCAATGATGCACAGTTTTGAGGATGTGTTGTTGATACAGATCAAGACGGTTGAAAGGATCGGGGTCGCCATGCCCTTTCGTTGATGAAACCTGACTTGGACGGTCAAAGGTACTGGCAATCAGAGGCACTTGGACGTAAAGTCGCTGAAGACGAGGTGACAGGATAATATGAGCGATTCCGAAAAAACTGCCTATCAAGTGTTAGCGCGGAAATACCGCCCTGAAACATTCGCCGATATGGTGGGCCAAGATGCGATGGTGCGGACGCTGAAAAATGCGTTCGAGGCGGATCGAATTGCGCATGCCTTTGTGATGACGGGGATTCGTGGGACGGGTAAAACCACCACCGCGCGAATCATCGCCAAGGGCATGAACTGTATCGGTGTCGATGGAAATGGTGGGCCGACGACGGAACCTTGTGGGGTTTGTGAACATTGCAAATCCATCATGGAAGGGCGTCATGTTGACGTCATGGAAATGGATGCTGCATCGCGCACAGGTGTTGGCGATATCCGCGAGATTATTGAGAGCGTGCATTATGCCGCAACATCCGCGCGGTTTAAGATTTATATCATCGATGAGGTTCACATGCTGTCGACCAGTGCGTTTAACGCATTGTTGAAGACGCTGGAAGAACCACCCGAGCATGTAAAGTTTATTTTTGCGACGACTGAAATCCGAAAAATTCCTGTGACAGTGTTGTCGCGGTGTCAGCGGTTTGATTTGCGCCGCATTGAGCCCGAAGTAATGTTGGGTTTGCTGGCGCGTTTAGCCGATGGCGAAGACGCGAATATCAGCGAAGATGCGATGGCGTTGATTGTACGTGCCGGCGAAGGGTCTGCGCGTGATGCAATTTCATTGCTGGATCAAGCGATTGCCCATGGCGCGGGGGAAACCACCGCCGATCAAGTGCGTGCGATGTTGGGTTTGGCGGATCGTGGACGCGTGCTGGATTTGTTCGACATGATCATGCGTGGACAGGCCGACAAAGCGTTACAAGAATTATCAGGGCAGTATGCCGATGGCGCCGATCCCATGGCGGTGTTGCGCGATTTGGCGGAAATAACACATTGGGTTTCGGTGATTAAGATTTCACCAGATGCGGCGGATGATCCCACTGTTTCACCCGATGAGCGGGAGCGCGGCAAAGCGGCGGCGGCGGATTTGCCGATGCGTGCAATGACGCGGATGTGGCAGATGTTGCTAAAAGCAATGGAAGAGGTCGCGGCGGCACCAAATGCAATGATGGCAGCGGAAATGGCGATCATTCGATTGACGCATGTGGCCGATCTGCCTTCACCGGAAGAATTGATTAAAAAGCTGCAAAACGATCCTCAACCACCAGCACCAAGTGGTGGCGGTGGTGGCATTCCGATGGGTGGCAGTATTGGCGGCGGTGCGTCTGGGCAATCTGTTGGGCAAACGCCAAATGCTGGACCAACCGCGGTCATCCAAGGTGGCGCTGCAACGGCGTTGGCGCAACAACCTGATGCGCAGGCATTGGTGCGGTTCGAACGGTTCGAACAGGTGTTGGAATTGATCCGCGCGCGACGCGATATGAAATTGCTGTACGATGTGGAAACCTATGTGCGGTTGGTGAAATATTCGCCTGGCCGTTTGGAATTCCAACCCGCAGATGGTGCGCCCAATGATTTGGCGCAACGTTTGGCAAAACGGTTACAGGATTGGACAGGTGCCCGTTGGGGCATGTCATTGGTGAACGAGGGTGGCGGTGCAACCGTTTCGGAACAAAAAGCCGAAGCGCGTGATGATTTACATGCCAAAGTGGAAGCGCACCCATTGGTGCAGGCGACATTGTTGGCGTTTCCAGATGCGGAAATTCGTGATGTACGCACATTAGAAGACATGGCAATCAGCGATGGAATATTGCAAGAGATCCCAGAAGAAGACGATGAATGGGATCCGTTTGAGGATGATTAAAGGAGAGCAGGGATGCTAAAAGGTTTAGGTGGACTTGGTGATATGGCCAAGATGATGGCGCAAGCAAAAGAAATGCAAGCCAAAATGGAAGACACGAAGGCAACGATTGCTGAGATGGAAGTCGAGGGTGAATCTGGTGCTGGGTTAGTTACGTGTCGTGTGAACGGCAACGGGGATGTGAAGGCATTGAATATTGATCCGTCAATTTTCAGCCCTGCTGACAAAGAAGTGGTTGAGGATTTGATCATTGCGGCGCTTAAAGACGGCAAAGATAAAGCTGATGCCCGCGCCAAAGCCGAAATGGGAAAAATCACCGAGGGTTTGAATTTGCCTGAGGGAATGAAGTTGCCATTTTAAGTGTCTGACAACAAAGACATCGATATATTGATCGCCTTGATGGCGAAGCTGCCGGGGTTGGGGCCTCGGTCGGCGCGGCGTGCTGTTTTACAGCTGATTAAGAAACGCGATATTTTGTTGTCTCCGTTATCTGATGCGTTGTTCAATGTGGCGCAGTCCGCGCGTGAATGTGCGAACTGTGGGAATATTGGTACGGCAGATGTTTGCGATATTTGCATGGCGGGGAAACGTGCCAATGGGCAGATTTGTGTGGTCGAAGATGTGGCCGACCTGTGGGCGCTGGAGCGTTCCAATGTGTTCAAAGGGCGGTATCACGTTTTGGGTGGCAACCTGTCCGCGTTGGACGGGGTTGGCCCCGAAGAATTGCGAATTCCCCATTTGGTGAACAGGGTTAAGGGTGAGGGCGTGACTGAGATTGTTCTGGCCCTGAATGCCACCGTTGATGGGCAAACGACGGCGCATTATATCGCGGATCAGTTGGATGATATGGATGTGGTAGTTACGTCATTGGCGCAAGGTGTGCCGATTGGTGGCGAGCTGGATTATCTGGACGATGGCACGATTTCAGCGGCGTTGAATGCGCGTAAAGCCGTTTAGGATTTCGCCTGTTTTTCCAACTGGCGTTCGCGGTATGCCATGTAGAACGTTGCGCTGATCACGATTGCTGCGCCGATCCATGTGTTTAGTCGCGGGATTTCGTTGAACAGCAGATATCCACCGATAGAGATAAAGATCAGGCGTAGATAGAAGATGGGGGCCAGAACGGCTGCTTCTGCGTGTTTATATGCTTCGATATCCGCGAATTGGCGGATCAGACCCGCGATAATCAGAATCCATAACCAAAACCACAATGATGCGCCTGTTGGCCATGCGAAGACGGGGATCGATGCGATTGCGGCGACGATCATGGTGAGGAATGCGGACGACAAAAGTGTGGAAAAAGTACCATCGCGCTGGGCCAATCCGCGTGACATGGCGAGAGCCATACCAAAGAAGAAGGCTGAGCCAAGGGCGGATAACATGCCCAGTTCCAATTCTAAGCGAGGATCAATTATGATGATCGCGCCGACAAAGCCAGCAACGATGGCCATGATGCGGCGGATGCCGATGGGTTGCCCCATGACGACGGAAATCAGAACGGCGAAAATGGGGGCGAGGCCGAATAGGACGGTTGCGGCGGCCAATTCGATATTGGCAAGGGCGTAGAAGCCGCCAAGGGTGGATATGCCGATCAACACGCCGCGAATGATGTGACCCTTGGGGTCAGTAAATCGAATGTCGGCACGTATTTTTGGCGACACGGCCGCAATAACCAACAGAATTAAAACACCGACCGCAAAACGGTGAAGCACGATGAGGCGTGTGTCGATTTCTAAGGACGCGCCGCGTACGGCGATGCTCATGGCGCTGGCGGTTAGGACTGCGATAAAGGCCCAGACCATGCCGCGCCAGTTTTCAAAAACTTGTGGTTCTTTATTCATCCCGCACGGCGCTGATCATCCGTGTGACGTTTTCGGGATCGGCGTCTGGTGTGATACCGTGACCAAGGTTGAAAATATGTGGGCCGTTTGACAGGGTTTTGACAATGCGTTTTGTTTCGGATGTCAGTTTTTCGCCGCCAGATACCAGCAATGTTTGATCCAAGTTACCCTGAACGCAGGTGATTTTTTGCAAGTTGTCTGCCGCCCATTGCGTGTCAACGGAGCTGTCGATTGCGACACAATCCACACCCGTTTCGCGGGCATAGTTCATGTAACCTTCATTCGTGGCACCACGTGGGAAACCGATGATTTTTACGTCTGGGTGACGTGCGCGCAGTTCTGCGGTGATCCGTTTGGCAGGTGCGGTCGAATAACGATCAAATAAATCGCCTTTTAGTGATCCAGCCCAGCTGTCGAAGATTTTAACGACTTCTGCGCCGGCTTCTATTTGGCGAGACATATAGTGGATTGTCGCGTCTGTGATTTTTTCCATGAGTGCGTCGAATACAGCAGGTTCGTTTTCGATCAAAGCCAAGGCAGGCCCTTGGTCCGGGGTGCCGCGACCGGCGATCATATATGTGGCAACTGTCCATGGTGCGCCTGCGAAACCAATCAATGTGGTCTCGGACGGTAATTCACGTGATAGTTTGCCAACGGTTTCATAAATCGGGGACAGCACGGCGTCGATGTTATCGACTGGGCCAAGTGCGTCAAAGTCTGCTTGGGATGTGATTGTGGATAGGCGCGGGCCTTCGCCAGTGACGAACCATAATTTCGCACCGAGTGCCTGTGGGATCAACAAGATATCCGCAAACAGAATCGCCGCATCAAAACCGTAACGGCGGATCGGTTGTTGTGTGACTTCTGTTGCTAATTCGGGGTTATAACAAAGGGACAGGAAATCACCTGCAACACCGCGAGTTGCCTTGTATTCTGGCAAATAGCGACCTGCTTGGCGCATCATCCATACAGGTGGCGTTGGCAAAGTTTCCCCGTTTAGGGCGCGAATAATCAGTTTGTCATTAGTTTTCATAGCTGTGTTTTAGCGAGGATATGTCACAGTGGAAAGTGTAATCATAATCATTGAAGAGAATGCCGCAGGGCGTTAAGAAAACACCATGAGATTTACACCAAATTCCCCGTTGACGATTGGCACCCGTGGTTCACCGCTGGCGCTGGCACAGGCCCATGAAACCATGGGGCGGTTGATCCGTTCCACTGGCATGGACGAAGATAATTTCCGTATTCAAGTGATTAAAACAACTGGTGACAGGGTGCAGGATCGTCCGTTGAGTGAAATTGGTGGCAAAGGATTGTTTACCAAGGAAATCGAAGAGGCCATGTTGGCAGGCGATATTGATATTGCTGTTCATTCGATGAAGGACATGCCTGTTGAATGTCCTGATGGTTTGGTTTTGAATTGCTATCTGCCGCGCGAAGATGTGCGCGATGCGTTTATTTCGCCAAAGTATAAAACGATTGCTGAATTACCCCATGGGGCCACCGTAGGCACATCCAGTTTACGCCGCCGTGCGCAATTGTTGCATCGTCGCCCCGATTTGAAGATCGTAGAATTCCGTGGCAACGTTCAAACACGATTGCGGAAATTGGACGAAGGGGTGGCTGATGCTACGTTTTTGGCCTGTGCTGGTTTGAACCGTTTGGGTCGTTCTGACATTTCGAACCCGATTGAAACGGATGATATGCTGCCTGCGATTGCACAGGGCTGTATTGGGATTGAAAGCCGCGAAGATGATGCTGAAATCAACGCTATTTTAGCAGCAATCAATGATGCGCCCGCGACTTTGCGCTTGGCGGCAGAGCGAGCGTTGTTGGCAGGATTGGATGGATCGTGCCAAACACCGATTGCGGGATTGGCCGAATTGGATGGTGATCAAATGCGTTTACGGGGCCAAGTGGTTCGCCCTGATGGTTCAGAAGCGTTGGATGATGACATTACATGTGCAGCGATTGATGGGGAAAAGCAGGCCATTGAAATGGCCGCACGTTTCCGCGCAAAAATGGGACCGGATTTTTTCTAAGAGGTTTGGTGTTTTATGGGTGTGAAATTTTTTCCCGAAAAGACTTAAAACCCCCGTTTACAAATCAGATTGAAAAGGCCACAAAGCGCAGGTGATGCGAGCGTGGCGGAATGGTAGACGCGCCAGACTTAAAATCTGTTGTCCGTATGGGCGTGGGGGTTCAAGTCCCCCCGCTCGCACCACGAAAACTTTTTCTTTCTAAGATTTTTGCTGAGCTGTGCGTTCGATTTCTGCATGTATTTTGTGGATATTGGAAAGCGAAACCTTATGAAATTTGGTAAAATTTCCATTTTCGATTATATTTGATGAATTAGAGACGTGGGCATTTGATTATTAAGGTCGATTTAGACCATCTGGTATGTCCATAAATTTACTGAAAATAATTTGGAGAAAGATAATGGAAAACACAATTAGTGTGAGATCGGATCAAGCGATCGTCGTAAAAAGCACATCTGAGGGTACTGTTTATGAAATTGCAAACCGATCAGAATTGGCGATTTTTAAAAGTGTTAAAGGTGGATGCCGCGGTGAATTTTCCGCCAACAGTGGTGATCTTCGTTGCAGTGGGGAATGTGGTGTAAGTGGCGAAAGCTGCAGCATGCATACCGGCTACGATTCTGAGGGTAATTGGATTAAATGGTGTATGTGCGGTGATGATTGAATCCTTGGCGGATTTTTTCCACGGATAAACAGACGTCAGCCAATTGGAAAGGATGCATGCGCTTTGGCGTTGCCCCTAGGTCGTGATCACGCAATTAGTGTCATGGTCTGTGTTTTTACATTCCATTTTGTAAATTTTCATATTCAATGCGGAACTTGCCCGCATTGAATATGTAGATAGGTTAGATTTAAAAAGAAGCCTCGTAGCGATAAGGCCCTCTTTGTGGGTTTTAGCTCAATCCAAGTGCTCTTTTTCTGCGTTCGGCCCAGCTGTTGATTGTTTGGTCAAACGTTAATGCCATCAACGACACACACATACCTAGAACGAAGTTTTTCCCAAGGTCAGTCCCTGCAAGGGTTCGTTGCAATTCTTGTCCCAAATCTTGGGTGCCGATAAATGCGGCGATGATGACCATAAAGAACGCAAACATAATCGCTTGGTTAAACCCAATTGCCATTGTTGGAAGTGCCAAAGGTAACTGCACATTGAACAATTTCTGCCGGCGCGAAGCACCCGCCATATCCGCAGCCTCGATCATTTCGTGCGGCACTGAACGAAGACCTTCGACGGTGTAACGCACCAGCGGCACAAGGGTGAAGATCAAGATTGAGAAAACCACAGCCACATCATTAATGCCAAACAACATAATTGCAGGCAAAAGATAGATGAAACTTGGGAAGGTTTGTGCTGTGTCACACAAAAGTAAAATCCGACCGGACCATTTTTCGCTGCGCGCGGCCCATATTGCCAGTGGCAATCCGATGAGCATTGCCAATAAAACCGCAGATATGACCGTATACAACGTGATTACAGAACGATCCCACCAACCGGTAGATGCCACAAAGCTAAAGAAAATGAAGGCATAAACAGCGGGTTTGCGGCCGCCCAACCACAATGAAAATGTGGTTATGAACAAAATGAAGGCGCTTGTCGGTATCCACAATAAGAAGTCGCGGAATGGAATCAAAACCTGTGTGATCAAGAACCAACGCAACCATCCAGTCACCGCTTGAACACCATCAATATCCAAAAAGCCTTTGATCAAACCATCAATTTCACGGCCCTTGGAAAAATGCTGTTTACGCCCAATGTGATCCGCAACTTGAACTTCAAGGCTGATCAACCAGAATGCGATAAAAGCCGCGAAAGATGCCAGCAGGAAAAAGTGCCGTTTCCACCATGGTGTATCGCGTTCAAAATGTACGGGTTGCTTGACGACCCACGCTTTGGATAACCGATCCAACATCACGGCCAACAAAACGATTGTAACCCCGATTTCAAATGAACGTCCCAATTTAAATGAGTTCATCATCGCCAACAATTTGGCACCCAAACCCGGCATGCCAATGAATGCCGTCAAAACAACCATCGCCAAACACAGCATGATCACTTGGTTTACGCCAACCAACAATTCAGTTCTTGCGGCAGGTAAGTAAACTTTGGCCAACATCTGCCAGCGTGTGCACCCTGCCATTTTGCCTGCCTCAACGATTTCTGGGCTTACTTTTCGCAGGCCAAGTGTCGTCATTAAAATCATAGGTGGAATTGCGTAAATGATTGTCGCCATTGCGCCAGCCGTTGGGCCAACCTTGAAGAAAATAACAGCGGGCAAAAGGTATGTGAAAAACGGTAAGGTTTGTAACACGGATAAAATTGGTTTCAATACCTTGTCAAACCTTGGGAATTTCCATGCCGCGATCCCCAATAACAGACCGACAACAAATGCAACCGGTGCCGCAACAACCAACACGGACAGGGTTTCCATGGCCAATTTCCATTGACCAATCAGCGCGGTCCAAATGAACGTACCACCACCCAATAATGACAGCTTCCAGCCGCCCAAGTAATAGCCAACGACAGCCGCCGTGGCTGCGATAGATGTCCATGGAAGTGGGCCTAGTTTATAACCGTTTAAAATTAATGCATAGATTGTCACAATTGCAAGAACGATGGCGGGGGCCAGCCATTCAAATTTATAGGCACCAAAGGCACATGCGATTGCCGCAGCCCCTAGGAACACCCACATCAACGTTTCTTGTGATCCTTCGCCAACGAAAAAAGTGAATACAATACCTGTAAATCCGACGAATAGCACCGTGGCTATTGCTGCAAGCCGGCCACTTAGAAAGTAAACAAACGCGCCAGCTGGCAACATTAAAGATAGCCAGTCAATTGGGTTGAAAAAGTGAACGCGTGCGCCGTAAAACAAATGCGCCATGACCTTTAGTTGAAATTCCAGCCTTTGTGAAAAGAACCGTGTTATGGTTGTCATCCAATCACGATTGTTATTGAACTTTTCATCCAAGACGGCGGCATAATCGGGCACCGACTCTGTTGGTACACGGTTTAAAAATTCGGGTAAGATGCCAATAGCTTTGGCCAGCGCCAAACAAATTGCCAAGCCCAACATCATGAGCAGCACAGTTTTTTTGGCAATGAAACTTTCTACTTTAGTGGAGGTCATTTGCATTATGCCTCTCCTAAAAGAACATCCAAGGCTTCTTGGCGATTCAAAATGCCGATCACTTGCCCCGTGTCATCTGCAACTGGAAAGTTTTTACGGGTATCATTTACCAAAACGCGCGCTAATTCTTGGATCGTTGCTTTCGCGTCTACTGTATCACCAGTAATTGAGCTTTTCCCTTTGGGCTTCATCAATGTTTTCGCGCGAACAACCCGCGCTGTATCAATTTCTTGGGTGAATTTTCTTACATATTCTGTAGCTGGATTCATCACAATCTTATCCGGTGTATCGCATTGTTCGATTGCACCATCTTTCATAATCGCAATGCGATCTGCCAGACGTAGGGCCTCGTCGAAATCATGTGTTACGAAGATAATTGTTTTACCCAACAAATCCTGAAGGCGCAGGAATTCATCCTGCATTTCACGTCGGATCAAAGGATCGAGTGCGGAAAACGGTTCATCTAGGAACCAAATGTCTGGTTCAATTGCTAACGAGCGGGCGATCCCAACACGTTGTTGTTGTCCACCAGAGAGTTCCCGCGGAAAGTAATCTTCGCGGCCTTCTAGTCCAACCAATTTAATAACTTCAAGGGCACGCTCACGACGGTCGTGTTTATTTTGCCCACGCATCTCTAAGGGAAACGCAACATTCTCTAGAACTGAACGATGAGGTAACAAGCCAAAGCTTTGAAACACCATCCCCATTTTAGAACGGCGCATCTCAATCAGGCCTTTTTCATCCAAATCCATAATACTTTGGCCATCAACTTCTATGACACCACCTGTGATGTCATGAAGGCGGCCCATGCAGCGCATCAATGTCGATTTACCAGAGCCAGACAACCCCATGATGACCAGCATTTCACCTTTGTGAACATCCACCGAAACGTCCTTGACCCCAGCGATGTAACCGTCGGCGTGAATATCCGCATAGCCATGATTTTCGGGAAGGTTTTTCAGGTATTTTTCGGGTGATGCCCCAAATAGTTTCCATACATTCTTACAAGAAATTACTGGCTTAGAAGTGGTCATTTTTATGCTCGCTTTATATTAAAAACCCCGCCCGAATGTACGGACGGGGTTGCAAGATTAATTCTTGATAAGTCGGAACTTAGTTTGTCCAAGCAGACCAGACATCTTTGTTGTTTTCCAACCACTCAGCTGCCGCTTCTTCTGGTTCCATATCGTCGATATCAACGAATTTTGCCATTTCAGCGATCTGTGGGTTCGTGAAGGAAATTTTGCCCAATGTTGCATACGCTGCTGGCCATTTTGCTTCCATACCATCCCATGCTGCCTTCTTGAGGTAACCTTTTGCTGGGTTGCCACAGTCGTACAATGCATTCGGGTTCACACCAACGGATGGATCTTTGTCACAACCTTCGACCCATTCTGGGAATTCAACGAATTCACCTGGCCATACAGCCTCAGCAAAGTTCGGTGTCCAGTTAAACACAACAACAGGGCGCTTGTCTTTTTCTGCGGAACCAATTTCGGCCCATAATGCAGCGGCAGAACCAGCATTAATCACTTGGAAGTTCATGTCCAAAGCTGCAACGCGCTCTGCGCCATGCTTCAACCAGTCAACTGGTCCATCAAGGTAACGACCTTTATCGCCAGTTTCTGCTGTTTTGAACAAATCAGCACATTCGTTCAACGCTTCCCATGATGGCAAACCTGGGCATGCATCTTTGGTCCACATTGGGTACCACCAGTCTTCGCGTGTTACAGCGTTGTGATCACCTGCATCATGCAAGCCGCCCTTTTCTAAGGCTGCGCGGAATGATGCGCCAAATGCGCCTTCCCAAACTTCTAATTCCAACGCGACATCGCCCAAACGAACTGATTCATAAACGGCTTGGCTGTCTGTGGTTACGAATTCAACCGCGTTGCCCATGCCTTCGAAAATTTGGCCAACTACGTGGCTCATCACAATTTGAGACGACCAGTTGTGTACAGGGATTACGATTGGATCACTGCTGTCTTCAGCGAATGCGGCGAATGGCATTGTCATTAATGCAGTTGTTGCCAATGCAAATGTTAATTTCTTCATTTTATTCTCCAAGTTGGTTAGCGGTCGTTGCCGCGATCAATCTGGTGGTTGTCCACCATTATGTAAAAATATTACGACTCTTTGTCGCAGCATACTCTCATATTTTTCCTATCAATCAAGTTTTTTTATTCACAGGGGTGATTTTTTTCATGATAATAATATTTTTTTTATCCATAATTACTGCTTTGAATGCTTGGAACTTTCCGATATTTTCGGTCAGAATTTATTTTATTTCGTCGGCACGTTCAGGTTCCCCTTGCAGCACCATTAAAACACCACAAGTAACTTATTTTATTCATTTAAATGAAATTTACATTATTTATATCCACCTAAATATACACCCTATGCCTGTCGTACTCCCCACCATTCACGATTGTTTTAGGGTATGACTACGATAGAT
>JGI20152J14361_10001612_pt1 | contig 14571 bp, 14 predicted proteins | sample COG_02_FD_14361 | JGI IMG/M metagenome (IMG submission 14361)
GATCTTGTATTTGTATTTCACGCAGCTTTATCGCTGCTTTAGCACCATATAATATACCCGTATGCGTAGAGCCTGGCATATCAGCAGGGAGCATTGTTTCTTCAATTAATTTAGAAAGATGATGCGTGACATTAGAAGAAATCGACGTAAAAAAAGAAATACCTATTGGAATATGGTCGACTTTGACAGGCGCACTTAATACAACCTCATCATTGAACCACACCGTACTTTTAGGCGCAAATAATAACAAAAATGTTATCATGGAAGGGATCATCCACTTACTGCCTACCAACGCAATATCTCCCTTATAGATAGCTTTAATGCCAATATATACACCGCCAAGAGTCATGGCCATAGTGCCAACTGGAGTTAGATAAGTATTATTCGACTCAAAAATCATTGCTATCGCATTAAATACTTTATTCAGTAGTTCACCACCACCATACGTCCATATTGGATATTCCATTAACTTCTCTCTCTAGCTATTAGATGTTTTTCAAGTTTTTCAGCGCGATCATTAATACGGTCAGCATCAAGCATGACAGCGGCCCACTCGTTTTGTGCGAAATCTAGCAATCTATCGAGTGACTTCTCATACTGAACTAAATATTTTTCATTCATTTGTTTTTGCTTCAATGCAATCACGCTTTTCTTAATGTCGTACGTTATTGATTTTAAGTGCGCTAACAACATATATCTGGCAATTAATTCACTTGACCCATCAAGTATTGAATGGCCTGATATGGCCTCTAAAGTTATGTGGTCAAAAATTGGAAAACTACTACCCAGCGAATCAAGGAACCGCTTCTCTTCGAGTTCGAAATCTTTAAGTTGATTACGCATTGTCACTACTAAAGTATCCAACTTAGCTCTGGCTTTTCCAGCATAAGAATTTTCCTTCTTGATCACGATATTATCTTGCAGAGCGATCTTTAAGCAGGCATCATTATTGCAGGTATACGCACTAGCACCGCTGCCACCATTAATATGTATATTCCAACTTTGTGAGTCAGAAGCAAGCGATGGGTAAGGTATCATTACCCCATCAATAACTACAATAGTCCCCATCATTGACATTAAAGCAGAACGCAAGGCCTTGGGTATGCCAGCATTTTGCGCAGCTTTGGTGAAGATGTTGTAGTTATCCATCAGTAATTCTGGATCTTTTGCTTGCGCCTTTGCTACTGCTGCTTTTTGCGCAGCATGGTTACGGCATTTTTTACGCTGTCCACCAAGGTCATTACCGCTATCAGCAGCCATTTCATCGCAGACAGTTTCATACATCGCACTATTTTTGGGCAGCATGGCTGCATAACCTGCTTGCACTGCTTTGCAATGACCTATGCCAAATTGATTTAATTGCATTTGCAAATTGCGCAAATCTTTTAAAACCTGCTCAATCTGTGGCGCATAAGTTTTCATACCCAAATGAAAACCATATACAATAGCTTGTGACCCTATATTCTCAGCAATAGTTACCAATTCACCAGCAGATATCATAGAAAATGATCCTAAAAAAGCATCAATGCCATTGCAACCAGAACTTAACGACGGTGCATTCATTGCAAAAGGCCGTATGGCTGTATTTTTTGTCCTAATAACTGAGCTACCACCGCTATACCAACCAGCAGCAGCATCCTGATAATTGCCAGGGGCCGTATTATTAATATGCAAATTCTGATACACATTTTTTAAACCAAAACCCATCGCGGAGCTAGCATTAAACACNCTAACTATTATCAGCAACATGCTAGTTATTTTCTTGTTGATTAGTCTCAAAACAACCTCCTTAAATGCTTGTCGATTCTCTTAATTTGAATAATGATTTCATCCTCACTATGAATTCCTCTGGAAATCGGTATTACTTCCTTGCCATCAGATTTAACAAGATACAAAATTGGTGCTACCTTGTTTGGGTTGAACATCACCATTTCACCACGATCTTTAACGCCTTTAATCTGCTCAAAATCATCGCCATCTTTAGACGCTGCTAAAAGCTGAAATCCATAATTATTGGCAAATTCTAATACTATCGGGGCAAAACCATGACAATGTGCGCAACCATCTTGAACCTGTAATATCAGCCCCCAATCTTTGCTTAATTTAGATAGTTTCTTTAACATATCCTGACTATCAACTTGTTCTTGAATAGAACGATGCAATACATTGCTGTGCTCCTTCATGTTAGTGAATTTGCTATCAAGCATGGCGACCGCTACCCGCCTCTCGCTATAGAGCCGTGACTTGTTCATCATTTCTTTTTCTAAATATAATTCAGTCAACAAATTCTCGTTAGTTGGATTATCAAGAGCTTGCCTATGAGCTTTCTCATGCCTATCTTGCAAATCACGGATATTTTTCTCATATTCAGGCAGTTCGTTTGCTTTTTGTTCCGTCTTTGTAGATTCAGCAGTGGGTTTTTTAATTTCTTTTTCTTTTGGCGTGACCTGCTTCTCAGAATACCAGTTAAACCCCTCTAGTGATTTTGCTCGCGGGGCAGCATAGCTATTTGCCGCCATGCCTAATAGCAAAATCAGTAATAGTTTTAAACTAGCCAAAATCTTGTTCATTAACTCCACACCCATTATTTATCTAGCTTCTGATATTGTTGTTTTAAATCATAAATATCGAGACCTAATTTTTTAACTTTATCGCTACATCTTTGCAGGCTGCTCCATTCATTTAGATGGCCCTTGCGCCATAGATCATAACCAGTAGAATTCCAATATCGGCGAGCATCTTCAGCCTCCCTTTTAGCAACAATTAATTCTTTTTTCTTCTCTGCTATCTGTTTTACTAATCTCCCTACTTCAATTTTAGCCAAGCGTGTGCGCTCCAGACGCTCTTTCTCAAGACGTGCCGCCTCTAGCCTAGCCAAACGATCAGCCTCAATCTTAGCTAAACGTTCTCTTTCTAGCCGCTCCTCTTCGGCTTTTGCTCTTCGCCTAATTTCTCTTTTTTCTGCAGCAGTAGTTTTCATGTGTTCTTGCTGCTGTTTTGGGGGATGATCTGGATCCACTTTAGAAAGATGAATTTTCTTATCCGCATTACCCCTGCCCTTGCTAAGAAAAACATCAAATAGCTTGTCCATATCGAATTTAGAATAATCTAAACTGGTGATTTCAGCTAAAGTCAAAGGACGGCAATTAGGCCGTTTTGCACTCCCCCAACTAATACCTAACTGTTTTCTGCCTTCCTCGTGGAAAAACCTAGATAATTTTGAACCAAAACAACAAAAGCTCCTTTTCCTCTTAAGGCATTTTCCAAATACGGGATCATGCTTGCTGCAATAAGAACCAACACTATGACATAGCTGACGGTCGCGCCTTAAAGCCAGTCCCTTCTCCGCTCCGCTACATTTGCCCATACCTACTGAACGTCCCCAGCCCTTCATCGAAGAACAACAATTAATCATCCCCGTGACAATCTTTTTGCAGGTTGAAGCCTCCCCAGGGAATACGTTAATTGGCTTGAGACACATACCATCACCACCTTTGACGCAGTCTTTTTGAGCCTCGTTAACTGCCGCTAGCTGTGCAACATTAGCAAAATCTTGATTTTCTTCTAAAATAGGTGTGTGACAATCACCGCCAAGACAATATATCTTGGAATCAGCAAGCGAGTAATTTAACCTTTTTTTCTGCCCACCACATAGATAATTACGTTTCCATTTTAAGCAAAACCCACCAATGCGATACTCACAATCGGACTCTTGCAGCTGGCAATTTTGGCGGGTCAAATGCGCGCAACCATCTTTAGGCGGTGACGTGCAATGATAAGTTACTTTTTCATACCAGCAAGGCCTATTGACTTCATATTTATTGAAAAAAGTTTTTGCTCCGCTTTTAATGCAAACACGCCCCGTTTCATGACATTCATTAGCTTCCGCCAGCTGCTGCGTTCCTTCCGTAGCTACTTGCCAATATTCTCCTTTTTCAACAAGCTTTTTTAGCCTATCCCGCACAAAATACCCAACCCTAAATTTATCGCGTATGTAGCGTTTGCTTGCCACACGATGCTCTTGACCTTCGCCTTTAACATTTGATATAACAAGATCTTCACGAACAAGCTCTAAATCCTTCTCTAATGCTTTAGCTATATGAGCACGTATCTCTTCATTTGGATTACCATGACCTGCATGGCGTAGATATATAGCAAATTTCCGCCTTTTGCATTTCTCGCCATAACCCCAGCCTGTGTTATGATAGAGCCACCTTCCATCAAACAAAAAATCTTTGCGCTCCCATTCCCCTAAATAGTCAACTTCTTCAGCTTCCAGCACTAACTCAACACCAACATCAACGTCAAAATCCACCCCCTCAGTACAGGTTTTTTTGATTTTAATAGCGATTTTCTCTTCCGACGCTCTAAGCTGACCACCGCCCGTTCTAGACATTGGGTTTTCTTCTATCCTCATTGAATCCTGTAACATTGGTTTTTGAGCATTAATCTTATGACGATCTATTGCTTCAATTTTTTTCAATTCAGCATTTTGTAGCGTTTTTCCCATTGGATTATTGCGCAGCTTCTTTTGCCCCTCCTCGATCAAACTCGAATCACGCAACCCTTGTAAATGAACAGTATCCTTGTCGTGGTTTAAGAATTTTTGTGCCTTATTAGGGTCACCTAAATTTGTCTTACCTTGCCAATTCTCTCTCTTGTCAAAAGCATTACCAATATTATTGGCTAAAACATTAGAGCTTAGCATCCACAAAATCAGCAATGATAAAACGCTAAATATTTTCATTACAGCGCCGTATCCTGCTTAACATCAACTTCCATCATTTCTAAAGCCTTATGCAATGAAATATGTCCAGAAATTTGCTTGACCATTTTGCCATGCTTCTTGTCTTTGCTAACTACCGCAATAACAGGCACTTGCTTAACATTTAAATGCTCAAACAAATTTGGATTAATCTCAACATTGATTTTTGCGCGCTCAATCCTAGTTTTAGTGGCAGCAAATCTATTGCGCTCCCCAAGCGTGCCAACAAGACCACGCAGAACCAGCTTTGCGCCTAAGCATTGAGCTTCAATGAAATATTTTCTAAGCGCCGCGTCATTCATTGAGAAGGATACCAACACGTATATCCCCTCTTCCATTTGCGCTATTTGTTGCGACTTAACCTGCTCTGAATTTAGCTGCTGCTTTGTTGCAAAAGCTGAACTAGAACTAATTGCAAAACAACTAATTATTACGCAAATTATTGTCGATATTAAATTTATTTTCTTTCTCATTTTTCTTCTCTTATTTAAAACAAACAACAATCGCGTTTACGCCATATTAAAAAACCAAAATCCTCACCCCAAATAGGATACTCCCTGCCCGCCTGCCACAACACTTCCGTCTGCCCAATGCGCTTACATGATGAGAATTCAGGAATGGGATAAGTCATTTGCATACGATATTGACTCTTTTTAATAATCGGCATTGGATACTTACCACACAGGCCAGAAATACCATAATAACCCCATAGCATTAGCTGCCTATGCATCTTCGCCATAAACTTAGACACCGTTAATTGCGCCGTACCAACACCGCCATTATGATAGCTGGTAGTGCCACTAAACGGATAAATACAACCCTGACAACCAGCACACCAAAACATATAATCGTTAGAAAGACCAACGCTAGAAGTTAAACAATCAACTGTGCAAGAAGCAACAGCAAGAGGGTTTGCAAACAACAAAGCCTCTGGGTTTAAAATGCTTGTCTTAACATCATCACCCCATAGCGGATCAAACTCGGTCATATAAGCAATATCTACTGAGGCCATCTCAAGGCAGACAAAATCAAGTAGCAACTCTAACCAGTAAAGTACTGGGTAGATATACCAATGCACATGATAAAATGCCCCTTCACCATCTTCCTTAACACCTTTTTGTGCCATTGATCCCAGTGAAAAACCACCCAAGCTGACCATACACATTGGTGACTTAGTGACATCTACAAGGCGAGTTGGTTCCCAAAAGCCCACTGGAATGCCAGGAATGGGAGGTATACCAGGCCTTGGACATATACATATCGGTAATGGAAATTTAGGCGGGGCCGTATCTGGATCACCATTGACAATCTTAACCCCAAGAATGGTGATTGGAAACAAACAGCTCCAACAAACATCCGTGATAGGGTTAACAAATCTACCAGTACAACCAACTTTTGCACTGGCCGAATTGCAAGTAAAACATAATAATATGATCAATATTAATGGTTTAGAAAATGGTATTATAAACTGCTTCATAACTTCACCTCTCTAACTCTTAATAATGTACCTTCTTGATCAATCGTAGCTGGAGTCGCCTCTATTCTAAAACGATGACAAAGTATACCGCCTTGATCGAAATATACCGCTCGTTTTAAAATCTTACTTAACTCCAAAGGCATGCCTTTTGTTAAAACTATTTTACCACGCTGCTCCTTAGCCCATTGCACTTGCTCCTTATCGTCGCCGTCTATGAAAATCATTGTCTCACCCCAGCTCATCTTCTCTAACGCATTAACAGTAGTTCCAGCTTCAACAATCACCCTACCATTACCGTCGGTAATTGTTTCATCTTGAGTATAAGTTGGGTCATAAGTCCAGCTGCGATTTACTCTAGCCTTGCCAACCCCAGCAACAGGATTAGGACGTAGCACTTTTGCTTTAACCTTGGCGGTGAATTTCGCCTGCAACGCATCAAGTGCTCCACTAGCCTCTGCTTCCTTTAATTTCTGCATGATATCTTCAAGAATCGACGCTTCCGCAATTTCAAATAAATGACCACGTACCCCGTAATCTTTAAATGCAATATTGTTTCCCCTTGATAGATTTGCACTATTAGCAGCACTTGTATTTGGTAGCAGGAAAACCATAGCAAGGAATAATATTCTAAACAAAGATGAGTCTCTTAACATTAAGCCCGCCCCTCTAAAATACTATTAATTGCCTGAGTTAAACTTAAACCCTGCTCGCGCTTATCAGCTATTTGTTGCTTGTCAGTTGGATTGGTACTCATTAACATTAGCGTGAACGGGTCAATCAAAAGACGAGCTATATCGCCATTGACCCCCTCACTCCAAATACTACATTCACCATAAACACCTTTCTTAGATTCCACTGAACGCATTCGCCTATATTGCGCATCCGTTTCTACGTAGGATTTTAGCAATGGTATACTACGCATTTTACTTAATGTATCCGCGCTTTGTTTAAAAATAATCTTATACGAAGCACCCTCAAAAATACTAGCTGCATCATCGCCCAGCTTGTGGAAATCCGTTAAGAGCTGAGTAGCAACTACCACTGATGCTTTGTATTTACGAACAATCCTGACTATTTCCTCAACAAACTTCAAAGCTAATGGACTCTTTAATGTTTTGGCCATTTCATCAAAAACTATTAGATTCGGCTTATCCGTCTTGCCCTTTGCCATAGTATGATTAATATGAGTGATCATTATTTGCGTCACTACCGCCATTAAATCAGGATAGTTTCTTAAATGATCAGTCTCAATAACTACGATATCAGAATTAAGTGTAAGCTCCGCTCTGCCAGCAAAGAAACCACCATACGCACCTTCACTAGTATAGCTAAACAACATTCTACTCAAATCAGTCGCAACCAGATTATCTTGTGTACCAAGCCAAGCAGCAATATCATCAATAGAAGTATCTTGGTGCTTGGCATCCCAACATTCGCGTAAGGCCTGCATCAATAATGTTTGCTGTAAATCCGTAGTGCCAGCCTTAGGAGCCGCCATAGTACCAAGCGTGATTGGAAAACTTGCTAAAAAATCAGCTCTAGCACCAGCTGAAATTTTATCATTGCCCATCGGCACTTCTGAAAATGGATTAATTGATATAGGATTACTTGGGTCAAACTCAATATAGTTCCCCCCTAGCTCTTGGCATAAATTCTTAAAACTCTTACCATAGTCAAAAACAAATACCTTGCCACCAATGCCCAAAGTAGATAACATCATCTCCTGCATAAACACAGACTTACCACTACCAGCAAGACCCGCAATACAGACATTATAGTTATTATCGTTATTCACGCTTCCAGCTGCTAAATGAGGTGATAACTCCCCGCCAAATTGAGAGAAATATTTGATCTGCCCTCTTCTGCCTGTCAGCAATAATCCAGGTGCATTTAAATTGCCCTTAAACTCGCCAATAATCGGTAATAGAGCCTTAGTCTCACTAGATACCGTTTTCTTGCCGCGGCCTATTTGTTCAAGAGCAACACCAATACCAGATTGCTTTTTGCCAAAACTACTCTTACCCTCTTCAACTAAAGACATTGGCATAGCAGCCAACATCATAGCCAGATGATCATACCTTGTACCAACAAATCCCCAGCCATTTCGACGCATCATTGATGCATAAGATTTAGCCGCTTGGTTTATCTTATTTTTGTCGCCTTTAAAAATAATACTAGTTTGAATATGCACCATGCGATCGCCATTTTGCAAAGATTCAACAGCTCCTTGTATATCAGCTGATTCTTCTATTAAATCTGGAAAAAACTTGCCCATTCCAGCCTTAATATTTTTCTCAATCGCCTCTCGCTTAGCAATAGCTGATGCCCTAGCAACAGATTGATTGTTCAGTACATGTATCCCGATATGAATTAAATAATCAGTTGGAATAAACTCATTTTTCCGAGCCTCATTACCAATGAATAAATCCATTAAACCTAAGCTCCAACTATCAGGTCTGGTCTCCGCTTCAAGACATACAAAAGATGTGTTATCTTTTAAATCAACATACTCATTAGCTTCATATAACGAAAAATCAGCAGGTAAAATTTGCTCAGATAATGTTTCGTGCTGATTAATCACAACACCATCATAAACATCTTTGCCCCATATCTTTTGCAAACAGGATATAAGAAAAGCATCATCAACAGTTTCTGTCCAAAGACCAATGCTCTCAAGAGTATTTTGCAACGATTCTCGCCTACGCTCCATCGATAAAGGGCATGATTCAAGATCACCCACTGTAATAGAAATCAATATATGCGAGTCCTTCACAGACCCAACACTCCTCGCCTTCTTTCGAAAAAAGTCACATCTCTTCTTGGCTAATTCTTCGTACACCTCCCCTTTGCGCTCACGTGCCCAGCGATTCAGCAAAAAATTAATATCACCGCCGCCTATCTTTAATATCTGTATTGATGAACCATCAGGCAAATTCTCACTATTTGCAATAAAATCAGCAATCTCCCCTTGCGCAGTTACTTCCGCACCTGGTAAAGGATTGGCTATTAAAACAAAACCAAGAGACCCACGATTATAGAATAATCCACTATCTGCATCATAAGACTCATAAACAAAATGCGGGGCTAATCGCTCCCTTTGGAAATCAGCATGAATATTCTTAGCTAGCATTACAACGTCCCTTTTTTAATGTTTGTCTGATTCTAGATTTGTGAGATTTTGCTTTATCGCATTCGCAATCTTGCAGCTTGGTTTTAGTAGCATTAGGGCCAAACATTCCTTGATCCGCCATTTCCGAAATCTCATATAAAGACTTGCACTTAAGCCCCTCTTTTACAGGGCAATCAAAGTCTTTTTCGTATGGCCAAATAGCACAACCACTTGCTAAAATCGTTACTAGCCCTAATAATAAAATATTTCTAAAATCCTTCATTCTGCCCTCTTTGACGTATTCCATTATTCATTTGACATAATCCTTTATTGTTCGATAATCTTTTTAACTTAATCAACTAATGCTGCGCTATGACCCTTAAAATAGATAAATTAATTGACTCTTTCTTTTACCATCACTGGCTAACATTGATCTTTATAGCTATTATTCTCGTCCCTTCGATCGAGTTTTGGTATCAAGGAAAACCTTCTATAGCCTCAGCTATAGGAATCTTTGCTATAGTTATTTGCATCACTTATTTTCGCTTTTTTTTGTAACTAATAGTCTGTCCAATTCCTTTGGATACTCACCGTATAACTCACAAATTGTTGTATCAAAATTAGCGAATATTCTTCTTGGCTTTAGGATCAAAAACTTTCTTGCTACAAAAATATATGTCCCACCGATTTTTTGCTCCAATTCAAAACCAAACCGGTACAATACATAGCTTAACTCCTCTACATCACCATTATATTCGGCCTTCTGAATAACAGCACCACGAGGCAAAAAAATTAACAACAATAGAAATACTCCGCCCATATAAGTTAATGATACCGTTATCAAACTGAGGGATTTTGCATCACCTGATTTTGTTAAAAAAAGAAATAACATCATCATCAAACCCATCGACAAACTTTTATCTAAAATCTCTCTTTTACGCATTTCGTTATTTTTAAATTTAAAATCCTTCATTCTGCCCTCTTTGACGTATTCCATTATTCATTTGTGACATGGCCTCGTTAAAAGCTTCGGACCCATGCTTATTGTAATTTTCTGCTTGCTCTGGTTGGTCATAGCCATTAGCTAGTTTTAAATTACCATCTCTGCTCTCCTGCGATTCTTCCTCAAAAACACCATTTAAATCTACCCCTTTACGAAACACCACATCTACTTCCCTGCCGCTTGCTATAACAATTTGCGGCGACATAGAGTTAAAACGCTCCATGACAAAGTCAGCCATCTTACCGAATGCATCACCAGCTCCAGTTGCTACCCCGCCTTTCAATGTTGAGATGCTACTAAGCGCATTCTGTCCACCCGTTATAGGCGATACTGGAAATATACCCTTCGTCGCCTGACCCTGGAAGAATTTAGACATCCCGCCAAGCACTCCGTTGAGCATCGCCATACGTAGCATGTCAGATGATTTATCAACTACTATGCCTTTAACACCGTTTCGACCATCCTCTCCTACTATCCAACCTTGTACAGAACGCTCGATAATTTCACCCTTCATATTCTCAAGACTCAAAGTTTGTAAACGACATCTCGCACGCTCACTTGCTAAGTCACCACTACAATCACCTATTAAAATTGCTTCCTTAATTTGCTCTGTAAGTAATCCTTTGCTGAATCTGCCAGCATCCGTTAAACGAATCATTAATGGCTCAGGGTTAGACGAGGCATTGCTGCCAGTCCCAACCACAACCCCAGTTAATAAAACCCCACGAGCAAACGATCCAGAAGTGATATACTCTTTTACATTGCGCTTTTTGTGCCCATAATCTTTAGTAAAAAATCCCATCGATTTAGGCACAGCAACAGGCGCAGATGGAGATTTATCGATTAATTTATTATTACTAAGTCGCAAACTTTCCTCTAATTGCCTTCTCTCCAGCTCTTCTTGCTGCTTTTTCATCGATTGCTGCAAAAGCAACAACTCATCCTTTATTTTAACAATCTCCGTGTCCGACTCCTGTTTCTTTGCTTCAACCTGCTTCACTAGCTCGTCCCTAGTTGCCTGCACACGCTGTTCTACTTTTGCAGTCCAGACGTCGCGGGGGTCAATAGACTCCTTGACCCCAACCATTGCTTTTCCGTCGCTTCTAAAAGGCACACTTGACTCCTGCAAAGGGTGTTTTTGTACCTGAGCAGAATCACTAGAAAAAAAGATCATGAATAGAAAAATAAAAAACAAACCAACCAGTGCAAAAAGCAATATTGGTCTTTCCTGCAAACGCAACATCATTTGCATGAACTGTTTTTTGACTTCTATTATCTTTGCACCAACTTGTTCTTTGTTATAATTAATCATGTTTTTAAATCTTTTAATTTTTATGCTTGACCTATAGTTAACGCCATGCCACCCGCAATCCATTCCAGATATAGGCTAATTCCAACACCAACAGATACTATCAAAGCAGCTAGTTTCAGATTCCCTTTTATTGCCGCTCCTATTCCACCTAAAATAGTTGCTACAGAAAACCCTATCGTCTTAACTTTGCTATTCGTTAATGTACCTACTTTATCTAACTGCGCTTCTAAGCTATTAAGTGCTGCAAAACTCGTTTCGGGATAAATACACATCAATAACAACAGTGTAAAACTGACCATCGTAACTAATCTTATTTTTGCTCGCTCGGAGAAGTAATCATTATTAATCACCGCCCCCTTGCCTTGTTGCTTAAAATACTTCTGTCCTAACATTAGTTCTTCTCCTTACTTGTTAAATTAATGCCCAAATTTGTTTTTACAAATTTCACAGGCTTTGGGCTTCTACCTGTAAAGCGCAAGGACAAATCTTGCGTTGTTCCATCTTCACCAGTTACGGTTAAGTATATTTTTTGCGGCACGCCTATATCCAAATCAAACATTGCTTGATTCGGNACCACAACCAAATAACCTTGATTGTGGATTCTGACCTGTAAAGCCTCTTGCGGATACACAAATACATCTGTAATACGCTCGTCCTCAATTGAGAATCTGGTATAACCAAACTTCGATATACTCACCTCTAGCGACTCATCCATAGAAAGCAAATAACTATTAGCAGGCCTTTTTACTGGCAGCTTTTTTACAGCAGAAGTCACAAATTGCTTATGCGTTATTGGCTTAATTATCTGCTGCAACTCCTGAGCACGCACGGATTTTGCCTTTACAATAGCCCGTCCATTTGAACGAGCGTTACTACAACCACTAACCAACTGCGTAATTACAATCAGCATTAATATTTTTACAAATTTATTCATTTTTTACCCTTAAAAAATTCCTTATCTTCTTCAATGTTACTTAGCAAGATCAACCCTCTTGCAGCCTGCTTGTAGAAAATTAAATAACTCTTTTCCATAGCTATTTTTTCAGACGAGCCAGCAAACCAATAATGCAATGTTCCATTAACTCTAACTCCACCATTAACTGGAGATGTTTTTTTAATGAAAAACACTGAACTTGCATTATTGCCCTGTACAAAAGCTAGCTGCTCTTTGAAAAACTTACCAAGCTCTTTAGTCGCAGAACTGATTTTCTGAATCTGAGCATGTTGATTGACAACTTCTGCAGGCGAAGTGGTGAACATTTCCTTTGCAATATGTATTGCCCAATTATTTAAATAACTCGGATATAACTGCTTGTTGGATATCTCCATTCTGTTATCTGTGTCATTTGCTGGTAAAATCACCCAGCGATCTTCTTTGTTCAACGAAGCTACGCCAAGCAATAAGCTTGAAATACTCAGCGCAACCACGCTAACTAGCAGCCATTTATTATATTTAAGCAAATTCTGTAAAGATGCTTGTTTCCACCGATGATTCATTTACCAACTCTTTTTTTCTTTAATAATTTTGGATAAGAAGCAGGAGCTGGCAAACAGTTTTTTGCTATTAAAAAGCTCTTGATTTTAAAACTCTGCGATAAGCGTTTGTATTTCTTAAACAAAAAACACAATCCAATTCCACCTACTAAAAAGCCAAATCCCAGCTTGATATTTGAGCTATTGAAAAAAACAATCCCAGGGATTAAACCCAATAAAGAAACCCCCCATTCGTCAACCGTTAATCCAAGATATTTAAGCGGCCTTGAAACCGACCAAAATAATCGCTGTTGTGTGTTGTTTTTCATGCTATTTTCCTAAAAGTTAACCCTTACCTTTACCCAGCCAAGATGGGCTAGGCTTTTATCGCTCTGACCGCTTCCTTGCCAGATATGTTCCCAGCCGCCACTTAGTTCGAGCACGTCACCAATTAAATTAATAGTTCCGCCAAGCGTATAGGATCCTGTCTTGGAGCTTTTATTTTGCTGAGTTAAAATTGTTTGGTTTAACTGGTTTGATATTTTTAATGTTCCACCCTTTTGCCATAATGGATGTCTATATTCGCCTTTTAATTCTGGAATTATTGTAAAGCGGGACGCGTCAAAGAAGCTGCTTAGTCTAACACCAGCAAACATACCTAATTGCTGCTCTAATGTTTTGCCAAACTTAAGCGAACCATCCGAATAGGATTTGATCTTTAATTGGCTGTAATCCATGCCTAGATTAGGCGTAATAACCAGATAATCATTTGCGGCGTGATCGTACTCAAGCTGTAAACTACCGCCAGCTAACTGGCCTTTACGCTTAGTATTCTTGCCAGCAACTTCCTTGTTTTTAATAACCGCATTGCCGTAAGATACATTCCCAGACAAACTAATATGATCGTCAATATTACTGCTGCCATACAGGCTAAAAATATTGCTACTAATATTCGCCGTGCCAGTAGATATGTTATTTTCCGACGCTTTGGCTTTCGAACTAATATCACTATAACTAAGCCCAATAGTAGTATTGTCATCTAGCTTAGTATCCGCCCCAACCACAAAACCATGCAGTTTGGCCTTTAATCTAGAGCTGCTATTATCGCTTCCTCTAAAATTTTGTTTAACTGAGCCCGCAAAGCCTTTTACCCATGCTCCATGTTCAAGCGCGCCGTCGGAGCTAGAAGCTACACCACTAGGACTTATCCTATTTAGCGAGCTAAGCCGATCATAATTTAGGCTGGTCACTCTGCCGATATTAGCCATTAACTGACTATTATGCTCCTTCACAAGGCTCGCCTTCATAGTCGCAACTGGCTTTAAAACTACTGGGTCAACAGACTCACCACCATTAAGCAGAATTTTAAAATGCCCTGCTCTAATTAAAGCTGCATTATTTAATTTTCCCAATATTTCCTTCAAGCGTTCAA